>MDTB01008436.1_pt1 | contig 74978 bp, 78 predicted proteins | sample 811161 | NCBI WGS metagenome assembly MDTB01 (sample SAMN05326650, study PRJNA326480) | marine metagenome | isolation source: seawater | place: Mediterranean Sea | collected 2009 | reverse complement strand
CGGCTAAGAAAGCTCCGGCTAAGAAAGCTCCGGCTAAGAAAGCTCCGGCTAAGAAAGCTCCGGCTAAGAAAGCTCCGGCTAAGAAAGCTCCATTCGACAAAAAGTTTCTATCTGTGCAAAAGGAATCACTCCTGCTTGAGAGAAGTAAGTATGTGAAATCTGCGGCTTCATTCAAAGCTGAGGCTGATTCTTTGATAGAAGGCCGAGAACCTGGTGATGTCGACTTCGGAGAAGAAGGCGGTGAGGGAGACACTCTAGCCGTAGAACGTGAAAGAGACCTCGCTTTAAGTGCTCATGCTCAACAAGCAGTTGATGAGATTGATGCTGCTCTTGAAAGGCTCAAAAAAGGAACTTATGGTATTTGTGTTGTTTCAGGAAAAAATATTCCTAAGGAGCGGCTACGAGCTATACCATGGGCCGCTGAGCGGGTTGAATATAAAGTCGGAGGGATGGGATTTCGATAAGTCATTAGTCGTGAGAGTTGACTTATGATCCATCTTCCGTATTAGGTCCTTCGTACTTTTCTTTGAGGGCTTTGTTGCTAGCTAGGAGTGATAACAACTTGCTGTTAAGTTGGTTAACCTTTTCTGTCAGAGTGCGGTTATTGTTTGTCAGAATTTTATTTTTATCCAATAAGGACTCGTTGTTATTCCCTGAAGCCTCTAACTTTTCTTTGTAAAACCTTGCATGGCCAAAAGCATTTAACCTAACGAGCTTTTCGGCTTCTAATTCGCCGCTTAGGGTTTCTATTTCCTCTTTGAATTCTGCGAGGGCATCTAAGTTATCCTTTGGGTGGTCAAATTTAGGTTCCTTATGTGTCCATATCCTGAGTTTTGCCTGAACGGACTTAAGCTTGCTCTCAAGCTCAGCGATAGTGGCATCCTTTGCATCTATTTCTTTCTTAAAATATGCGTGAGTACTTTGCGGTCTCTGGTCACTAATTTCTTTTCTAAGCAAAAAATTATCATTCTTTAAAGATGTAATTTCATCTTCTCGTTTATCTAAGAGTAGTCGTAGCTCTCTATTCTCATTAATCTTCAGCATGATGGGGTCGGATTCATCTTCGTTGCTTGCATCATCACTTTCTGTCTGGTCTTCAGTTAGCACTAGCCCTTTGGCGAAATCAGTGATTTCCTCTTTTGCTTCTTCGCTGAGTTTGAAAGCATTGCAAACAGACAGCATGTGGTTTAACGCATTAAGGCACTGTCCCTTACTAGGGTAGATGTTTGAGTGAGCAAGATTAGTTCTTACTTTCTTTAGGGCTTTTAGCGAATTGACGATTCCTTTTGACTCATCTTTATCAAACAGGTCTGAAAAGTCAGATTCCCACGTGTGAATCATCCCCTGAATGAGCCATAAGTTATCCTCAATTCCATTTGGTTCGTAATTTAATTTGTCTGCATAGGGTGACCGAGTAAAAGTACTAACTTCAACTTCCCATATCTCTCCCCGTCGTTTGATCCATCTTTCTGTTGCATACCTACCTAAATCGTTACAAAGTGAATTCAAACAAGTCAAGAGAATACCTGCGTATTCATTCATATAGAATATATACACTGCTAGTGGCTTCAAGGTCAAAGGGAATCCGGGACAAAAGCAAGTCGGTCCTCAGTGCGTTATCCTGATAGTGGCAATTCCTTAGCTCTATTTTAGAAAGTATTTAAATGCGCGAAAAGATTAAATTTTTCGTTGTGCCAGCGTCAGTAATTCTATTGATTGACCAAATCACCAAGTCAATAGCGGTCACTAGATTGGATCCCGCCGACCCAATCAAATTATTTTGGACTTTGCAGCTTAATCTGATACGCAACCCTGGTGCTTCCTTTTCGATAGGGGAGAACCTAACGCCGTATATAGCAACGGTCGCTATCCTAGCTTCAGTTACTATTGCATATCTTGGGTGGGTTGAGACTAATGCTCGAGGGATGTTCCTCTACGGAATAGTGCTTGGTGGAGTCGTCGGCAACGTAATTGATAGGGTCTTTCGAAGCGGAGATGGTTTTTTAGGTGGAAAAGTAGTCGATTTCATTGATTTTCAATGGTGGCCAATCTTCAATTTTGCCGATGTCGCTCTTGTCATAGGCTTGCCGTTATTGCTTTACTCTCGGTATCGCGAAGAACGGGTGTTAGAGAATGAATGAAGAATTTATAAAGTATGCATTGTCTACCCACCACGCTGAAGAAAGAGTAGATCGCGCAATAGCTTTTTTCTCTGGATTAAGCAGGTCAAAAGTAGCCGAATTAATTGCTAAAAGGGAAATACTTCGAAATGGCATTCCAATTAAAAAAGGATCCGAATTAGCGCAAATTGGTGATGTGATTGAAATGCCTAACCCAACGGGCATTAAGAGTGAAGAGATCAAGCCAGACAAATCAATCGAATTTGAGGTTATTTTTGAGGATGATTCTCTAATTGTTATCAATAAGCCATCAGGTCTGATCGTCCACCCTGGATCAGGTGCAAAAGACGGAACTCTTGTTAATGGGTTGGCAGCACGTTTCCCTGATCTAAAAATGTTAGATGACTCAATTCGATTGGGTCTAGTTCATAGATTAGATAAAGGAACCTCAGGGTTAGTGCTGGTGGCTAGGACTCAAGAAACTCTGACTGGTTTGAAGTCTCAAATGCAAGAGCGTGAGATACGAAGACAATACCGTGCTATCTCAGCCGGTCATATCGAATCTGAAAAGGGCATCGTAGATGCGCCATTGGGGCGGGATCCCAAGAATCCCTTAAAGAGGGCTGTATTGCAAGACGGAAAACATGCAAAAACTCATTACCAAGTAGAACAGAGATTATCAGAACCCTTCAAAGTTTCTGTACTCACGTGCCAGTTAGAAACGGGACGAACTCATCAAATTCGAGTGCACCTTGCCGCGATTGGGTTCCCAGTAGTTGGTGATGAGCTCTATGGGGGGCGAAAGTCTTTTAATCTAAACAATCGTCTTGCGCTGCACGCAGAATCAATCAGTTTTAGGCACCCGAAGAAAAATCATAATATGGAATTTGAAGCACCTTTTCCAGAGGACTTTTCACTATTGAGGGGGCTATTCTCTTGATCCTAGAACCGATAATCCCTGACTATACTGGCGCATGTCTCAGCAACGTCATTCCAGCATTTCTCGAACATAAAGTTATAGGTTCTGGATGGATTCCTGAGGAAATTTTAAATGCTAATCAAGTGGTGATTCTGCTGATTGATGGACTTGGATTTAACCAATTTCAAGAGGCGAAGCACAGCGATTTAACACCTAATTTAGCAAAGATGAAACTTCAGAAAATAACAACTGTAGCACCATCAACTACTGCTACAGCTTTGACGTCATTAACCACTGGCAAGCCACCTGGTGAGCATGGAATCGTTGGTTATAGGATTAATGTCGGTAATCAATTGCTCAATTCTCTTCGTTGGACCACAGGAAGAGGAGTAGTCGTAAATGATATAGATCCAATTTCTTTTCAGCCAGTAACCCCATTCATTGGTGAGAAAGTCCCTGTCGTCTCCCCGATGGAGTTCGCTGAAAGCGGTTTTACAAGCGCTCATCTTCGCGGGACAGATTACTTGGGTTACTCCATGCCTAGCAACATGACACAGATTATTTCAAATTCGATTAATCAAGGCAACAGACTTGTTTATGCCTACTATGACGGGCTTGATAAAGTAGGGCATATCCACGGATTGGGTACTTACTTTAATTCCGAAATTGCAATGATTGATTTCATAGTTGGACAGATACTAGAAACTCTCCCTAGTAAGACGGGTTTACTTGTAACTGCAGATCACGGAATGGTGAATGTTGACAATTCGGTAATACAAATTAATAGTGAGATTTTGCAGCAAACAAAGATCATTTCCGGAGAAGCTCGATTCTTGTGGTTCCACCCGACACGAGGTTGTGAGAGCAACTTGCTGATTGAACTAAACAATTTATATTCAGAATATGCGTGGGTCAGAAGTAAGGAGCAAATTCTCGATGAAGGATGGTTTGGAAGGCAGGTCTCTGCACAGGCTAGAGACCGATTAGGGGAGATAGCTTTATTAGCAAGAGAACCAGTTGCATTCATTGAGAAAGACCGACCGGGACCTAAGCTAATTGGTCGACATGGTTCTCTGACTGCAGCTGAGATGTATGTGCCATTAATCACTGCATTCAAAGACTGATCAAAGACAGCTGATACTGTACGATTAAAATATGAATGAAAAACCCGAACATGTTAAAGCTGACGAGGCAGAAATAGTTGATAGCGATCACAGCGATGCGAAGGCCGAAGGGGAGTTTATAGAGCAGCCTGCAAAAGTGATGAGAGTTGGGTCAATGCTTCGACAACTTTTAGATGAACTTAAAGAAGTTAAATTAGATGAGGGTAGTCGAGATCGAATGAGAGATATTTATGATTCTTCAGTACAGGAACTTGGGTCCGCTCTTTCGCCGGAATTGCAGGAAGAACTTAACCGAATAACATTGCCATTTGGTACAGATGAAATCCCAAGTGAAGCAGAACTTCGAGTGGCGCAGGCTCAACTTGTTGGATGGCTTGAAGGGCTGATTCAGGGTATCCAAGCTACGCTATTCGCTCAACAGATGGCTGCTCAACAACAGTTAGCTAACATACGTTCTGGTGGTGAGTTGCTCCCCGGTGCGCCCAAAGACAGTAATAACAAGGAGAGTCAACAAGAGTCCCAAGATCGACCGGGAACTTATTTGTAACCATTGGCATATTGACGTATGTTGCGGTAGAAAGTAGAGACCGCAAATAACAGTGATGTAGTTTGCGTGTTAGAAACCTTAATGTCGAAAAATGTCAAAATCCTTTACTCACCTTCACGTTCATACAGAATATTCAATGTTGGATGGAGCTTCCCGACTTGACGAGATAGTACAAGCGGCATCAGAAGATGGTCAACCCGCACTAGGAATAACAGATCATGGAAACATGTATGGTGTCCTTCCGTTTTATCGTGCATGTAAGGAACAAGGCATAAAGCCAATAATTGGAACCGAAGCCTATATGGCATATGAGTCGCGATATGAAAGACCAAAACGCGGGCGGGGCAATGCCTCCGAATTTCCTGACTCAGGTGGAAATACTCATGAGGGCCGAAAGCTGTATTATCACTTAACCTTACTTGCCGAGAATAATGCTGGATATAAAAATTTAATCCAGATGGCTAGCCGTGCTTATATGGAAGGATTCTATTATAAACCCAGGATTGATTGGGAAGTCTTAAACGACCACAGTGAAGGTGTGATCGCAACAACTGGATGCTTAGGTGGACAGGTACTTCAGTCGCTCTTAAGAGGGGATGAGGAAGAAGCATTGCAGAAGGCAGGCAGACTTCAGGAAATATTCGGAAAAGATAACCTTTTCGTAGAGCTACAAGACCATGGAATCCCTGAGCAGAAGCAGACAAACCCTGCACTTATGGAAATTGCTAGAAAGCTCGGAGCGCCTTTACTAGCAACTAACGATTGCCATTACACCAACCAGTGTGACCATGTCGCCCACGATGCTCTACTATGCGTTCAAACTGGTTCTTTGATAAGTGACCCAAATCGGTTCAAGTTCCACGGAGACCAACATTATTTAAAGACTTCAGCTGAGATGAGGTATGTCTTTAATTCGGTCGAAGTAGCTTGCGACAATACTCTTTGGATCGCAGAAAGATCAAACGTAGAAATTGAGTTTGGAAGCCCTCTCTTGCCTGATTTTCCTTTACCAGATGGATTCAGTACTGATGATGAGTATTTGCAACATCTAACGCTGAAAGGCGCAAAAGAACGATGGGGAGAGAACCTTACAGAGGAAATATCGGACAGATTGGCTTATGAACTCAGAGTAATGAGTGAGATGGGATTCTCTGCTTATTTCTTAATTACGTGGGATCTTATTCGCTATGCAAGGGAGCAGGATATACGTGTTGGGCCAGGCAGAGGATCAGCTGCAGGAAGCGCAGTAGCTTATGCTTTGAAGATCACGGATCTTGACCCTATTGAATACGATTTACTCTTTGAGAGGTTCCTCAATCCTTCAAGGATTTCAATGCCAGATATTGATATGGACTTTGACTCGCGTTACCGAGATGCCATGATCAACTACGTTGCTCTGAAATATGGACGGGATCACGTTGCTCAGATTATAACCTTTTCACAAATAAAGGGAAGAGCAGCAGTAAGGGATGCAGCGCGAGTGCTAGACAAGCCTTATTCGGTCGGAGACCAAATTGCCAAAGCAATCCCTCCACCTGTAATGGGCAGGGATACCCCTCTTTGGGCATGTTTAACGAAAACTGAACCCTATCAGGATGGCTTCAAAGCAGCTTCTGAATTGCGTCAAATGTATGAAAGTGATCCAGTCGTTAAGGAAGTTATAGATGTTGCGCTTGGTCTTGAAGGTCTGAGAAGGCAGGATTCAATTCATGCAGCTGGAGTAGTTATTACCAAAGAGCCTCTCACTGAGTATTTACCAATTCAGCGAAAACCAGAAAAGGATAAGGAGATTGAGGATACGCCAGTAGTCACCCAATATGAGATGCAGTCCGTGGAGGACTTGGGTCTACTTAAAATGGATTTCCTTGGGCTAAGAAATCTGGATGTAATCACAGATACTCTGAAGCTGATAACTGAAACTACGGATGATCATCTAGATATTGACAATGTGCGTTTAGATGATGAAAAAACATTCGAATTGCTTGCAGCTGGAGAATCAATAGGGGTATTCCAATTAGAGTCTCCACCGATGCGAGCATTAATGAGGGCATTAGCACCTTCAAGCTTTGAAGATGTAGCAGCGTTAGTCGCTCTATATCGCCCCGGTCCTATGGCAGCGAACATGCACAACGATTATGCAGACAGAAAAAATAATCGTAAGCCCGTTGAGTATTTTCACCCCGATGCAGAGGAACTCTTAAGGGACACCTACGGGTTAATGATCTATCAAGAAAGTGTGATGCGGGTTGCGCAAAAGTTTGCTGGATATACCCTTGCTGAAGCCGACAATCTCCGTAAAGCAATGGGTAAGAAAATTCGTGCCGCCATGGAAGAAGAAAGAGAAAGATTCACCTCAGGAATGAAGGCCATGGGGTATGAAGAAAAACTGAGTGAGGAAGTCTTTGAGGTTATCTCTCAATTCGCAGACTACGCATTCAATAAAAGCCATAGCTACGGGTATGGTTTGGTTGCCTATCAAACTGCATACTTGAAAGCACATTACCCCGTGCAGTATATGGCTGCGCTCATGACTAGTGTAAAGGGAAGAAAGAAAGAGGACTCTGCGGTATACCTCAATGAGTGCCGATTGATGAACCTTGAGGTGTCGGTCCCTGATGTCAATACTGCCCAAATTAACTATCATCCACTCATTGATGCAGGCAAAGGAAAGTCAAGAATAGTTTATGGTCTTTCGGCAATCAGAAATGTCGGGGAGGGGATTGTCTCACTGCTAATAGTTGAACGAGATGAAAACGGTCCATTCCTCGACTTCTATGACTTCTGTAAACGGGTCAATACGCAGGTTTTGAATCGCCGTGCGATCGAAGCGTTAATAAAAGCTGGGGCATTTGACTCACTAGGTCACACCAGGCAAGGCCTACTTGCGACTTACGAACAAATCATTGACCAAACGGTTTCAAGGAGAAGAGAACGAGATATGGGGGTCATGACCTTGTTTGAGGCAGATACTGAAGATGATGCTCGGGTCTTTGACGAAAAAATTAGTATTCCTGAGATTGAGTTTGATAAGCAGCAGCGACTCGCCTTCGAAAAGGAAATGCTTGGTAGATATATCTCTGACCATCCTCTTCGAGGCTATGAGGGAACAATAAGGAGAAAATGCGATACAACAAGCTTGGGGATTCGGAATATGGACGAGGGGAAAATAATAAAAGTTGGCGGTGTGGTTACCGAAGTTAACAAAAAGCGAACACAAAAAGGCGATCTAATGGCAACAGTATCTCTAGAGGATTTAGAAGGAGAAATAGAGGTTGTAGTCTTTACCAAGGCTATGGATCAGATAGGGCATAAATTAGCGAATGATCGTCCAGTGATAATGACTGGACGAGTAGACCGAAGAGATGAGGCTACAAAAATTATTTGCCTAGACATTGATGAACTGCAAAGCGATGAAGAAAGTAAGGTCACATCAATAGAAGTAAGGATTCCTTCTATAGGTACGACAACTAAACATTTAGAGAACCTAGCATCACTGCTATCTGAGCACCCTGGTACATGCGATGTATACGTCCATTTAGGCTCAAAGAGAATCTGGCTAGGAGCTGATGTGAAGATCAATCCTGATAATGGGCTTCTCGGCGAATTACGAGTCTTGCTTGGAGCCGACTCTATCGTCTCGTAAAAAACAGATAACTCTTGAGTTGCGCAAAATTGATTTAGCGACTGAAATGGAACTTAGGATTGGCAGGTGCCAAAAGTCTGGGGCGGAGATGAGTTTTGAAGTTGAAACAAAAGATTGCACTGCAGTTACGGATGCAGAGCTTGGAGAGTTAGAAGCTCTATCTTCAGAATCACCGGAGGCGTTCTCAATGGGTGTGCTATCAAAGCAAGCTGAGGAATGGGTTCTTCTCACAACTGCAAGAGAAAATGGAAAGCTGAGAGGATACGTCTTTAGCACTTTGGAGCGTATAGGGGGAACCCCATCAGTGATAATGGGTCTTGGTGCAGTGATACGAAATAATAAGCGAAATACAGCCTTGAGGTCATTGATGTCAGAGCTATATCATCGAGCTTTAATGGCTTTCCCTGATGAAGATGTAATATTCGGGACAACCATAGTCGCGCCAAGTGGCTTTGAAATCTTCAAGGACCTGTCGGATGAGCTTCCAAAGCCTTCTCATAGGCCATCGGGCGAGGAAAGAGCATGGGGTAGACGGTTTGCAAAACGACTTGGATTCTCGCAGCTCGGATTTGATGACAAAAAATTTGTGGCAATGGGGGATGGTTCAAAGCCATGTATATTCGATTACGAAAGTCTAAAACCTGAGAAGATATCCAAAGATATTTCAGATATGTTCCTCGGTTTAGACTACGAAAATGGTGACGCCATTATCGCCGTTGCTTGGGCTATGGCAGAGAAACTTGAGAAACTCGGGTCCTGAATCACGTTCTGAATCTAAAACTGTGACCGCCTTATTATCGCAAAGGCGAATGGTAAGGGATTTTGATAAACAACTCTTATTGCCCGGTAAGGCTAAAGCTCTGATAGGCCTTGCAAGACTATCTCCGAGAGCCGGAAATACAGAGGGAATAAAGTACAGCCTTCTGGAGGGGGAAAGCGTTGCAAAGTACTGGGAGGTAACATTGCCTGAACCAGCTAGAAAGTCCTTTCCATGGCCAGGTCTCTTAAATGCTCCAACCTTAATTATCATATGGACTAGTCCAAGCAGCTACATAAGTCGATATGCGGAGAGTGATAAAGAAAGGACTGGGTTAGGGAATGGGCAGCACAATTGGAGCACCCCTTACTGGTGGGTTGATGGAGGTATGGCAGCAATGTCAATATTAGTAGCTGCCGAATCAGAAAAGTTAGGAGCATTATTCTTTGGAATATTTGATCACGAAAATGCCCTTAAGGAAAAATTTGAGATACCTGAAGAATATAAAGCAGTAGGCACGATCGCACTTGGTTATGCAGCTGACGATCAGCGCCCTAGTAGCTCTACCTTGAGGAAACGAGCGACGGTTGATGACCTGATATTTTAGTGTGTATAACTAGAGAGCAAATGTTACAGGAAAAGGCGGTATATTCTTAAATAGTCGGAGGGGAATATGTCTACCGAAACAAAACCTAAGAATGAGTCAAGAAAAATACCATTCGTGGACTATCTAGTCCTAGATGACTCTCCTTATTTACAAGCTCAAGAATGCACTAATTGCGGAGCTCGATACTTTGATAGAAGAAATGCTTGTGCCAATTGCTTCAAAGATAAATTCACTCCAGTAGCAATTGCTACCGAAGGAGAAGTGACCAGCTTCAGTATCGTCCAAATGGGAGCTATACCTTACATATCCGCAGTAGTCGACTGCGGTGGCACAAGCGTCAAGTGCACAATTATCAATGTTGAGCCAACCCCCGAAAAGGTGAGACTAGGCATGAAAGTAAAGCTAGCAACTTACCCAATGGGCCAAGACAGCGAAGGAACAGAGGCCATAGCCTTTGGATTTGAACCAATTTAGCAAAAAGAGAAAGGACCAGTATGGGATCGGATACGATATGGATCGTTGGATCAAATATGACGAAATTTGGTAAACACCCTGACAAGGACGTAGTTGACCTCGCAGCTGAAGCAAGTCGAAATGCTTTACACGATGGTGATATTTCCCTTAGTGAAGTTGGAGTCCTAGGAGTCGGTAATTTAATGAATGCCAGTGCAAGCATTGGACAACAATTACAAAAACAGATTGGACAAACTGGCATTCCGGTTTTTAATGTTTCAAATGCTTGTGCAACGGGGGCTACAGCATTGCGTGTTGCAATAATGGCTGTCAAAGCAGGAGAAACTGATGTAGGAATGGCTGTTGGAGTTGAGAAATTAGCTGGTGCGGGGTTGCTTGGTCAACGAGGGCCAAAACCCGAGTCAGAAACTTGGCAGCCAAGTGGCCGTTTCGGTGCGCTTTCATCCACTGAAGGAAGAATAGGGACAAGCATAATGCCCGGCGTATTTGCCCAAGTAGGAATGGAATACGGACATAAATATGGCGGAACTAGTTTTGAACTTTTTGCTAAGATTTCCGAGAAAAACCATGCCCACTCAACTCTCAACCCTCTAGCTGCCTACCAGAAAAGATTCACTCTTCAAGAAATAATGAATGATGTCATGATCGCATACCCAAACACAAGGCCAATGTGTTCTGGAAACTGTGATGGTGCTGCAGCAATGATCGTTGTCAGTGACGAGAAAATGAAATCTATGCCTAGTCATGTTCAAAAGCGGGCAGTAAAAATTTCTGCTTCAGTCTTAACATCTGACCCATATGTTGAAGGATGTCAAATTCTTCCAGATGTGAATACGCTCACCAGAAACGCTGCTACCCAAGCTTATGAACAAGCTGGTATCGGCCCCGAAGATCTTGATCTTGTTGAACTCCACGACTGCTTCGCTACCGCTGAACTAGTGCATTACGATAATCTCATGCTCTGTGAACAGGGCGGAGCGGTCGACTTTTTTGAGTCCGGAGCTCCTTGGCGCGATGGAACAAAACCTGTCAATGTCTCAGGAGGTTTGCAGTCGAAAGGGCATCCAATCGCAGCGACAGGAATTGCCAACATCCATGAAATTGTGATGCATCTGCGCGGTGAAGCTGGAGATCGACAAATTGAAGGAGCGAAAGTTGGGCTGGCACACGTTATCGGCCTCGGCTCAGCGTGTGGTGTGCATATCTTAGAGAAAGCTGCTTAGTTAAGGCTATTCGCTGAAGCAATCGCTAAATTCCAAATATTCTTTAAAGTATTTCAAAAAATAAAAAACTAGACTCAAGAATCACCCTTCATCAATTAAGTTTTGTTGCAATCTAGAATGAATGGGTCTCCTGCAACAAAGGTTACTGACCCAATCTCAATTTTTGAGAGTTTGAGGACGGGGTGTAGTCTATAGAAGAAGATTAAGGGAGTTAACATGAGCAATAATGAAAAATTCTACATAAATGGAGAGTGGGTCGAACCCCAAGGATCTGAGACTATAGAAGTCATAAATCCAGCTACCGAAGAAGCTATTGGGACAATTAGCTTGGGTAATCATGCAGATGTAGACGCAGCTGTTGCTGCTGCTCAGGAAGCATTTCATACTTTTTCACAGACCTCAGTTGAGGAACGATTAGAGCTGCTTAATAAAATCACAGAAATTATTGGAGCTAGATCGGGAGACCTCGCTACAGCAATTACTTCTGAAATGGGAGCCCCAAATGGTTTAGCGAAAGCTGCTCAAGCTGGGACAGGATTATTCCATTTCGCGACAACTGCTGGTATCTTGGCAAACTTCAAGTTCGAAGAAGAAGTAGGAAAGAGCTTGATCGTCAAGGAGCCTGTCGGAGTCGTAGGAATGATAACTCCATGGAACTGGCCTATAAACCAAATTGCTTGCAAAGTAGCTCCTGCTTTGGCAGCAGGATGCACAATGGTTCTGAAGCCATCGGAAATTGCCCCGCTTAACGCAATTATCTTTGCAGAGATAATGGACGAAGCTGGTGTGCCACCGGGAGTATTCAACTTAGTGAACGGAGACGGGCCAACAGTTGGGGCATATCTATCGAGCCATCCAGGTGTTGACATGATGTCGTTTACCGGCTCAACAAGAGCAGGTATTGAAGTGGCAAAAAATGCTGCAGCTACAGTCAAAAGAGTAGCTCAGGAATTAGGTGGCAAATCCGCAAATATTATTCTTGACGATGCAAATCTTGAAGAATCTGTCGGACGGGATGCTTTCGGCATGTGTATGAATTCAGGTCAGTCCTGTAATGCTGGAACAAGGATGTTAGTGCCTCATTCGCAGATGGAGGCAGCGACAGCAATAGCTAAAGCTTCGATGGAAGCGGTGACTGTAGGGGACCCGACTAGCGATGGCACAACAATTGGGCCAGTAGTCTCTGAAGTCCAATGGAACAAAATCCAAGATCTAATTCAGTCGGGAATTGATGAAGGAGCTGAGTTAGTTTGTGGCGGGCTGGGAAGACCTGATGGGATGACTGTCGGCTACTACGTGAAACCAACACTGTTTACAAATGTGACGAATGATATGAGAATCGCACAAGAAGAAATCTTCGGCCCAGTGCTTGTTCTGATCGGCTACGAGGACGATGCAGAGGCAATTTCAATAGCCAATGACACTATCTACGGCCTTGCTGGATACATATCTGGAAGTCATGATCGAGCCGTAGAGATCGCGAGGAAAATACGTACAGGAAATATGCACGTAAACGGTTCTGGTCCTGATTTCAATGCTCCATTTGGTGGCTACAAACAGTCCGGTAACGGAAGAGAATGGGGCTCACACGGACTCGAAGAGTTCATGGAAGTGAAAGCTATTCTCGGAGGCCTTTCAGCTTAAGTAACGATTTGTAAATGAAGCAACTCAAAAAGCTTAAATTATGGGTTGAGGGAGCAAGACCGAAGACTATTCCTGCTGCCGTTACACCAGTGATAGTAGGAACAGCATCCGTTTCGGATAATACTTTCATGACATTCCGTTTTATATTGGCAATACTGGTATCAGTGAGTCTCCAGGTCGGTGTAAATTACGCAAATGACTATTCAGATGGTATTAAAGGAACTGACGAGGAGAGAGTTGGTCCAAGAAGACTAGTAGGATCGGGTCTAATCCCAGCCCAGAATGTCAAATTCGCTGCTTTGCTCGCATTTGGATTTGCTTGTGCTTGCGGTTTAGTTCTTGCAATTATGACAAGTATATGGTTGATAGGAATCGGTTTTTTGTCAGTTCTAGCAGGATGGTTCTACACCGGAGGGAAAACCCCTTACGGGTATAGAGGGTTGGGTGAGGTGTCAGTCTTTGTTTTTTTCGGACTCGTTGCAACAGCTGGATCAGCATTTGTTCAAATTGAAACATTTAGCGGATTGGCTATCGTTTCCAGCATTCCAGTTGGATTTCTCGCAATGGCACTTCTAGTGATAAACAATCTTCGTGATATTGAAACTGATACAGAAACAGATAAAAGAACATTAGCCGTCCTTCTTGGTGCAAAGAGAACGCAAAATCTTTTTCTGTTTCTTATATTCTCCTCAGTGACCCTTTACTGCCTCTTCAGCTTTTTTTTCTCCTTGCTAGCATTGCTAGTATTGGCAAGTTTGCCACTCTGTGCACAAATCCTCAGATTGGTAAGAAAAGATATGTCTACTCAGACGCACATTAAGGTTCTAGAACTAACAGCGAAACTTCATATGATTTCTGGAGGGTTATACGCCTTAGGACTATGGATAGGGCTCTAGATACTAAATTTTCTCACCCGTGAACAGTTGCGCGGACCCTGGAACAAACAGGCGCCTATGGACATTTTGAAAACCAGCGTCCTCAATCATTTCAACTATCTTTTCGTGGGGGGGAAGGTACGAGACTGATTTAGGAAGATAAGAGTACGCAGATTTGTCCGATAAAAGTGCCCCGACTCTCGGGACAACTCGGTCAAAATAAAGATGATGCCCCCAGTTCAAAATCTTGTTTTCTGGCTCAGCCACATCAAGGAAACCAAACCGCCCGCCTTGTTTCAAAACTCTTGCCACCTCATTGAAGAAAGGTCCCAGCTCAGTTAGATTCCTTAATGCAAAACCGCAAGTAGCGCCGTCAATTGTTGCGCTTCTAATAGGTAAACTCAACACATCAGACTGTGACAGTGGCGATGATGACCGACCTGCCTCCAGCATCCCCATTGAAAAATCAAAACCAAGAGCTTTCATTCCTGCCCTCTCTAGTTCTGCGCAAAAGTCGCCTGTTCCACAAGCTAGATCAATTACGACTGAACCTGTTTCAAGATTGAGCGCTTTCACAGTCTGTTTTCGCCAACGAACGTCGAGCCTGAAAGTCATAATTCTATTTACAAAGTCATATCTGGGAGCGATACGGTCAAACATACTTTGAACCTTTTCCGCCTTTTCGTCTCCAGTGGGGAGGTCCGGATCCAGATCCATATTCTCAGCGTACTGAATAAATATGCTTAGACACTATTTTTGAAGGCCCGATTAGTCGAAAAATGTTTAAATCCTATCTCGTTGTATATGCGAATAGCAGGGTAATTGTCCGCTTCAACATAAAGAATTCCTAAATCAGCTCCTGCATTAAATAAATGGTCTAAACCAGCTAAAGTAAGGGGCTTTCCGAACCCATGCCCATGGAAATCTGGGTCAACTGCAATTGCATATATTTCCCCTAAGATCACATCCGCTTCGTAGTGGATCTTTGTCCAACAAAATCCTGCAAGACGATCCTCAATCTCGAGCAGAAGAAAACCTTCGCTATCAAACCAGTCTTCAAGAATAATTTTCTCTAGCTGTTTAGAATCAAGTTGTCCTTGCTCAGGGTGCCAAGAAAATGCACGTGAGTTAACTGTAAGAAAAGCTTCGTTATCAATACCAGGAATAAAGGCTTTAGTTGGGATGCTTTCAGCTTCTACCGGGAAATCGCACCGCATTTGCCAGAGGTCTCTATATTTAAAAAAATCGATGCTTTCTAAGAGCTCATCATCTCCAGGTTGAATGTCCTCTACCCAAATTTGAATTGTTGATCCATCTGGCACGGCAGAGCGATGCATTACTTTCTGTAATTCTGTACATAAAGAATCACGACTAAATCCCTTAGGAATTGTAAGTGATAACTGAAAGCCCGAAGAAGCCTCATCGGCAACAACAATATTCATAACAACAATTTAATCCTTCATGACATACTATGTTGTGAGGATGGGGAAACCAAGAACTCCGACCGGGAGATGCAGAAGAACCCATGAGGAATTAAAGATTACATTTCCTCATGCAGACTGCGAACTTGAATTTAATAACGCGTTTCAGCTACTTGTCGCTACTATATTGTCTGCTCAAGCCACTGATAAGTCGGTGAATAAAGCAACTCCTCAGGTCTTCAGGAACTTTCCGAATCCTGAAAAATTAGCAGAAGCTAAAATTCCTGAAATTGAAAATTTAATAAAAACTATAGGCTTATTTAGGTCGAAAGCGAAAAATCTTCAAGGAATGGCCCGTAAGCTAATCACAGACTTTGATGGTGTAGTGCCCCATGAAATGGAAGACCTAGTGAGCCTTCCAGGAGTAGGAAGGAAAACTGCTAATGTAGTCCGCAGTGTTGCCCTTGGGTTACCTGGATTACCAGTTGATACGCATGTAGGGAGGATAGTTAGGCGACTTGACCTCACACAAGAAACTGACCCTGTCAAGGTCGAAAAAGAAGTAGGTGCAATGTTACCTCCAGATCAACGGGGTGAATTTAGTCTAAGAGTCATCTTGCACGGCAGGAGAGTATGTTTCGCACGGAAGCCAAATTGCGGGGGGTGTGTACTAAATTACTTTTGCCCCACAGCGTTTAAAGCTTAAGTTCACTCGTTGCTCGTCTCAAGCGTCTTGAGGCTGCCAGGAGAGATCTTTCTACTTCAAATAATTCATGCGAACTGGCCTCATAATCACTCTGCTCTAAGGACTTTGCAGCTTCAGTAACCCTAAGGACAAGGTCATTTATCTGGAAATCAATTGAAGACAGTTCGGCGATAATCTGTTGTTTGATAATTTCGTCATCAGACATATATTCTTCTTAATCTAAATTTCCTCACAAGTCACTTTCAAGGGGTATACCGTATAAGTGTGCTTAAAAAAATTGACATCAAGAAAGACAATATCAAAAGGATCCAATCGCTTTTATCGATTTCATCTCCTCAAAGTCGAGAAATCGAAAAAACTGTTGTTGCTATCATCAACGATGTTAAAGATCGGGGAGATGAGGCATTAATTTCCTACACAGAAAAGTTTGAGGGTTTCACTCCTAAAGCCTTTAGAGTCAGTGATTCAGAATTTAATGAAGCTTTCAAACAATGTTCTAAAGAACTCGTTCTGTCACTGGAGATCGCTGCAAAACGGATAAGCGAGTTTCATGAAACACAACTCCTATCTAACCAGTCTTATTCAAAGGAGAAAATAGAAGTTTCAACTATACACCGACCAGTTAGTAGAGCAGGATGCTATGTTCCAGGTGGTAGAGCCTCGTATCCTTCTACAGTGCTAATGACAGCGATTCCAGCTGTTGTAGCAGGAGTTGAGAATATTATCATTTGCACTCCACCTGGAGCGGGGAACAAAGTAGACCCTGCAACTTTGGTAGCAGCACGAATTGCAGGCGTTCAAGCTGTATATGCGATCGGTGGTGCACAAGCAGTTGCTGCGATGGCATACGGAACAGAAACTGTTGCCCCTGTTGACGTGATCGTAGGTCCTGGTAACGCATACGTCGCTACAGCCCAGCGGGTAGTCTCACAACATGTTGGAATAGCAGCTGCATATGCTGGGCCTTCAGAAATAGTAGTTATAGCTGACAAGTCGGCAAATCCTACGTTTGCAGCAATTGATCTCATAGTTCAAGCAGAACATGGCCCTGACGGTCAATCTTGGTTGATTTCTCCTGAAGCAGAGACCCTTGAGACCATTCTAAATGAAATAAAAAATCTTGTTTCTAAATCTAAAAGGCGCGAAGAGATCATTTCGACATTTGAGTCAGGTGGGTTTGCTGTTCTTGTGGATGATTTGGATCAAGCTTTTAAGGTAGCGAATTTAGTCGCGCCTGAACATCTTCAACTGATGGTAAATGAGCCAAAGGAGTATCTATCATCTGTACAAAATGCAGGAGCTGTGTTCTTAGGAAATATGGCGCCTGCTTCAGTCGGAGATTATTTTGCTGGACCGTCTCATGTTCTTCCAACTGATGGAAGTGCGCGATTCGCAAGTGCATTGACGGTAAGCGACTTTATAAAAGATATTCATGTTATAGCTATGGATGAGTCTGCATTGAGAAAAGCAGCCAGCACTATACGAACTATTGCAGAGGCGGAGGGTTTAGAAGCGCACGCTGAATCAATTCGGCTACGAACAGAGGGAATAAAATGATTTGGCCTGAAATCAGAGATGATCTGAAGATATTTGATGGGTACCATTCCCCTCAACTCTCTGTTGATATTCGTCTGAACACAAACGAAAGCCCTTTGCCGCCTCCCGAGCAATGGATTAGAGAATTACAACAAGAGATAAGCACAATTGAATGGAACCGTTATCCAGATAGGCAGGCAGAGGAGCTGACTTCTGAACTAGCCGATTTCTATAATGTAAATCCAAGTAACGTCGTTAGCGCTAATGGTTCAAATGAAATTATCCAATCAGTACTGCTTGCCTATGGAGGGACTCTTCGCTCTATGTGCATTTTTGAACCTACGTATGCTCTGCATTCACATATAGGAAAAGTGACAGGAACTAATGTTATTTCTGCAGTCAGAGATGGTTCCTTTCTCTGTGCTGAAAGAGAGCGAGAGGATATTCTTCGCAAAAAGCCAAATCTAGTTTTCCTTTGCTCACCAAATAACCCCACTGGTGTTATAGAGCCCAAAGAAACGATCTCATATTTTCTTGATGCTTGCTCTGAAATAGGTTCGGTTCTTGTCGTCGATGAGGCCTACGGAGAATTTGCGGACTGGTCAGCAACTGAACTTGTCAGTGACGACGCACCTATCGTTGTCTCACGTACTTTTTCCAAGGCACATGGTTTTGCCGCAGGCCGTTTGGGCTATGCGATTGGAGCAAAGAGAATTATCGCAGGTATGAAAGAGGTTCTTCTTCCTTATCATCTAGACGCCTTTAAGCAATTAGCCGGGAGAACCGCTCTTAAATACCGAAGCGAAATGAGTCAAAGAGTTGATTATCTAAAGTCTCAAAGGGACGAAGTCTTCATCGAGCTTAGTAATTTACCGGTCAAAACATGGCAAAGCGGAGCTAACTTCATTTTGTTTAAGCCTGAAAATTCTATTTCGTTAACAGGATATCAAATTTGGGAGATGCTGGTAAATGATTCAATTCTGGTTAGAGACTGTTCTAGCTGGGAAAATTTAAATGACTGTTTAAGAGTTACAATTGGAACAGAACAGGAAAATAACTCGTTTATTCAGTCATTAAAGGCGATACTAGATATATGAGCAAAAGATTATCGACCTATAAACGAGAAACTAAAGAGACGATTATTAACATCTCGCTAAACCTTGACGGTGAAGGGAAGACTAACAACGAAACAGGAATCCCGTTTTTTGATCATATGTTGGACCAATTAGGCCGTCACGCGAATTTTGATCTAGAAGTACTAGCAAAAGGTGATCTAGAAATCGATGCGCACCATACAGTTGAAGATGTTGGTATAGCAATCGGCCGTTGCTTCAAGGAAGCAGTAGGGGATAAAGTCGGAGTTCAACGATTTGCTAGTTCTTCTTGTCCATTGGATGAGGCTCTTGTCGATGTTTCTTTAGATCTCTCTGGAAGGCCTTTCCACTACTACGAGATCGAGTCCCCAGGTCAAAAGATTCTAAGTGATCCACCATTTGACCCACAGCTGATTGAAGAATTTTGGAGAGCCTTTGTCATGTCAAGTGAGATTACCGCTCACCAAGTATTGGTTCGCGGGAAAAACACACACCATATAATTGAATCGTTATTTAAAAGTACGGCTAGAGCTCTAGGGAGTGCAGTCAGTATTAAAGGAGAAAGCCTTCCGTCGACGAAGGGCGTTTTATAAATGGTTAAAATCGCTGTTCTCGATTACGGCATTGGAAATTTGAGATCAGCACAGAAGGCATTTGTCAGGTCCGGTGCTGATGCTTCTTTAACTACAGATGAAGAAATGATATTAGCCTCTGATGGCGTTGTGCTTCCTGGGGTGGGAAACTTCGGAAACTGCGCTAAAGCATTAAACGATTCTGGAGTAAGAGATGTCGCTATCCGTGCGATACAGAAAAGACTCCCGTTCCTTGGAATTTGTGTCGGCATGCAACTTCTTTATGGTTCGTCAGATGAATCTCCAGGGGCAGAAGGTCTTGGAGTTTTAGAAGGACACGTTAAACTTCTCAAGAATGCTCCAAAGGTGCCCCAAATGCAATGGAATCATATCAACGTTACGCAATCTTCACCTTTACTGAAAGGGGTAGATAACCAGTGGTTCTACTTCGTTCATTCCTATGCGGTTGAACAATCAGCTAGCAATCAAGATACTATCGCTACTTGTGATTATGGAGGACCTGTCATCGCGGCAGTCCAATCAGGGTCAATTTTTGGGACCCAATTCCACCCTGAAAAGTCCGGTAAAGCTGGGCAAGCACTACTTAAAAACTTTATTTCCATTTGCGAAAGGTCAATATGACGTTCGTTATTTTCCCAGCTATTGATTTAATCGATGGGAAATGCGTTCGGCTCTATCAAGGCGACTATTCAAAAGAAACAGTCTATGAAGATGATCCAGTTTCTCAAGCGCTTCGATTTGAAGCAGAAGGCGCACAATGGCTCCACGTAGTAGATCTTGATGCTGCAAGAACTGGTTCACTTAAAAATACAGAGATAATTCGTGAGATATGTAAACATTTAGAAATACCTATTCAGGTAGGTGGCGGTATCAGAGAATACGACACAGCACGCCATTTGTATGACATAGGGGTTGAGAGGACAGTTATAGGAACAGCAGCCGTAGAAGACCCCGAGTTAGTATCAAAAGTTGCGAATGACGGCTACCGAGTAGCAGTCGGTGTCGACGGCAAAAACGGGTTTGTAGCAACAAGAGGTTGGAAAGTAGCAACAGATATTAAGGTTATTGATGTCCTCCACCAGTTAGAAGAAAGCGGGGCAGAAACAGCAATAGTAACTGATATACAAAGAGATGGAACAATGGGGGGATCTGACCTGAGTAGTCTCAAGAATATTCTCTCAAAGGTAAAGATTCCTTTAATAGCCTCGGGAGGTTTAGGTTCTCTTAAACATTTGAGAGATCTCTTACAATTGAGGTCACAGAACCCGCAATTGGCGGGGATCATAACCGGGAAAGCTTTATATGAAGACAAATTAAATCTTAAGGACCTTATATCAATGACAAATGAAAGCACTGTTGAGGAACTTTTCAATGACTAATGTACGTATTGTTCCCTGCTTAGATGTCTCTAATGGAAGAGTCGTCAAAGGAACTAATTTTATTGATTTAAAAGATGCCGGAGATCCAGTTGAACTTGCTGCGAAGTATGATCATGAAGGTGCTGACGAGATTGTGTTCCTTGATATCACGGCGTCATCAGATGAAAGAAACACTGTCTTCGATTTAGTTCGGCGTTGTGCTGAAGAAGTATTCATACCATTTACAATCGGCGGTGGAATTCGCAGCGTTGAAGATGCCAGAAAGCTTCTACGTGAGGGAGCGGAAAAGATCTCTGTTAACTCTGCTGCTGTGAAAAACCCTGAACTTATATCGGAGATAGCTGCCGAATTTGGAAATCAATGTGTTGTATTAGCAATTGATGCAATGGAAAACGACCTAAATCTTTGTGCGTCAGGGTATGAGGTGTACATTCATGGTGGCAGAACTTCGACGGAGATGGATGTAGTCGCTTGGGCTCAGCAGGGAGAGGACCTAGGGGCAGGAGAAATCCTGTTGACTTCAATGGGTCGCGACGGGACAAAAGATGGTTTCGACTGCTTGCTGACTTCTAAAGTCTCCCGTGCAGTTAATATCCCAATAATCGCTAGTGGAGGTGTGGGTCGATTAGAGCACTTCTCGCAGGGCGTATTTGAAGGTGAAGCTGATGCTTTACTTGCAGCAAGTGTCTTCCACTATGGTGAATTAACAATAAAAGAGGTGAAAGAGCATCTTGCAAAGTGTGGTATTTCTGTAAGGCCTGTATAGGTCATGAATCGGTTACTCTTGAAAGTCGTCACTTTTGTGAGATCAAGATAGCTTTAGAATGTGACCGAAAAGAAACAAACACAGAAGAGACAAAGTACGTCAAAAGATAACGAAAAAAGTTCACCCAGTAAAAAGAAATCTAAACCTGGTCTTCCGTCCCCATCAGAGCGGTTGCCAGTGAAGATGCTAAATGACAGAATACTTGTTGAGATGCCTGGAGAAGATGGAGAACGGCGTTCGTCTGGAGGGATTCTGATCCCTGCTACGGCTCAAGTCTCTAGAAGATTAGCATGGGCTGAGGTTAAGGCGACTGGACCAAATGTAAGGACTATGGAAATAGGCGATCAGGTTTTGTTTAACCCTGAAGATAGATATGAAGTTGAAGTTAGGGGAAGTGACTATATCATCCTTCGGGAAAGAGACATTCATGCCGTTGCAGCTGAACGCCTTGACCAGGGGTCCACTGGACTGTATCTCTAGAATGCAGTCTTCGGTTGACCAGTTTATTGAACATTCGAAAAAACATACAGTGATTCCTGTCTGGAAAGAATTAGTAGCTGATTTAGTGACTCCAGTAGCTGCTTTCGAAAGGATTGTAGGAAATAGCTCAGGCTTCCTGCTTGAATCAGTCGAACAGGGAGAGAGATGGAGCCGGTGGTCATTCGTTGGGAGGAATCCCCTTTTAACTATCAAGAAGCGAAATGGAGAGTTGATTGTTGATGGGGATATCCCCATTTCTATAGAAAACGATGGCCAAATTCTCGAATTCGTAAGATCGCTTCAGAAGAACTTATCGGCACCTCAAATTGAAGGCTTCCCCCCCATGTACAGTGGACTTCTCGGCTATCTAGGATATGACACGGTTCGTGAAATTGAGGATTTACCTGTTGTCCCAGATGATGATTTAGCAGTTCCAGATGCGATACTCTCTGTCATCGGTGAGGTAGCTGTTTTCGACCACTGGAGTCAAAGAGTTTTCTTGATAGCAAATGCAATAATAAATCCTGAAAGCAAGGAATCAGAAATATTGGAAGCATACCAAGAAGCTCAGGAGCGCCTTCAGTCTTTGATGCTTGACGGTGCAAAACCATTATCTGAACCTCTACTTGAACCACCAAACATGCTTGAAGGCTCTATAGATATAACGTCAACTATGTCTGAAAGTGAATATTGCGAAATTGTGAACAAAGCGAAAGAATACATTTTGGCAGGTGATATTTTTCAAGTCGTGCTTTCTCAACGATTCGATTTTAAGCTTGAAGCCGACCCATTTGATGTCTATAGAGTGCTGCGGCAGATAAACCCAAGCCCGTATATGTACTTTGTCAGAAACGAAGAGGTCACGCTTATAGGGTGCTCACCTGAGCCACTAATACAACTAAGAAATGATGTAGTGACCAGTCGCCCTATCGCAGGAACACGCAAAAGAGGTTCAACTCAAGCCGAAGATTTAGCTTTGGCAGATGATCTCCTTGAGGACCCGAAAGAATTAGCAGAGCATATTATGCTAGTAGATCTTGCTAGGAATGATCTAGGGAAGATCAGTAACTACGGGTCGCTCCAAGTTGATGAATTGAAAACTCTAGAACGATTCAGCCATGTTATGCACTTAACATCTCAAGTTTCTGGGAAACTACTTCCGGGCTCACAACCAATTGATGTAATAAAAGCTGCTTTTCCTGCCGGTACAGTTTCAGGGGCACCGAAGGTCCGAGCAATGCAGATAATTGATGAACTAGAAAAAACCAAGCGCGGACCATACGCAGGAATTGTTGGCTATTTAGACTTCAACGGAAACCTTGACAATGCAATAGCCATAAGAACCATGGTGATTACGGGTTCTGGTGCCTCAGTCCAAGCAGGGGCGGGAATTGTTGCAGATAGCGACCCTTTAAGCGAATACGAAGAATGCTGGGCGAAAGCCAAAGCGCTGATCGCAGCGGTTAAGCCTGCCGAAGAAATGACGAAGACTCGGAACAATGCAAGAAATTAGCGAAGTATTTGAGGACCTAGAACAGCAAACATACGCTTTCAATCTTCAACGAGATGTAATAAGGGTTATAGGCCCTGATGCAGGATCATTCCTTCAAGGTCAACTAACTCAAGATGTTCTTTCTTTAGCGCAGGGACAGTCCGCTTGGTCTTTTCTACTCAATCCGGATGGCAAAATTAATGCTTGGCTCAGAGTAACTCTGGGAGATGAAGAGCATTATCTCCTCGACCTTGATAAAGGTTTTGGAGAAAAGGCCCTTTCAAGGCTTCTTCGCTTTAAGTTACGAACCAGATGCGAATTACTTCTTGAAGAATGGGATTGGCTTGCACTGAGAGGAAAGGATGCTCATAACTTCTTAGCGGATTCACATGCCGATCTCATATCAGCTGAATCGGCATGGCAAACGTGCAAAAGCTTAGATCTTGTAGGGGAAAAAATTGTCCGGTTATCAGGACCGTCATACGAATCAGAAGAGTTTTATCAGTACATGCGGATCCTTAGCGGTATACCAACTATGGGGGCAGAGCTTCATGAAAAGGTGATTCCCGCTGAAACTGGATTGATACAAAAAAGCGTTTCATTCACGAAAGGCTGTTACACGGGCCAGGAGCTGGTGGCAAGAATTGATAGCAGAGGGAATAACGTCCCTAAAAGACTTATGGTAATTGAGGCACATAATCAGATCTCTATAGGAGATGAAATATTTGTTAAAGAGGTGCGATCCGGCCTTCTCACATCAGTAGCTCAAAGGGGCGCTGTCACAGTTGGGCTCGCATATATATCTCGTAATGTTGAACCTCCTGTTACCGGAAAGATCAGAAGTAACCCTGTCTATATAAAATCCCAGCAACTCGATTCGCATACCGACTAAGGTTTATCATTTATGAAAGAAGAAACCTATCTAGACTCAATTCTTGCTTTCCATAGGGAAAGAGCTCAGAGAGATCAAAGATCCTTAGATCAATTGTTAGATAACTTACCTAAATTATCTAGTCATCACGTCACCTTCATAGAGCAAATCAAAAAGGAAAAGGGATTATCAGTAATTGCAGAAATTAAGAAAAAATCCCCATCAAAGGGAGTGCTCAAACCTGGCCTGAATGCTGAGCATTTAGCAAAAGTATATGAAAAAGCAGGTGCCACGTGCATCTCAGTGCTAACGGATACGGAACATTTCGGCGGTTCACCACTTGATCTAATGTCTGTTCATAAAGTTGTTAGCATTCCCATCCTCCGAAAAGATTTCACTGTGGATCTTCGAGATATATACGATGCAAAGGTGATGGGTGCAAGTTGTATTTTGCTTATAGTAGCAGCTTTGGAAAAGGGATTACTAAAGGAATCCATAGAGCTTTGTAATCACCTAGGTTTAGATGCATTGGTAGAAACCCATGATGAAGTTGAAGTTGAAATTGCCATCGAATCTGGAGCAGATCTGATAGGAATAAATCAACGAGACTTGCAAACGTTTGAGGTTGATCAAAGCAGGGCGCTAAGAGTTGTGGGAGAGATCCCAAAGCACATAACGAAAGTAGCTGAGAGCGGAATTAGGAAACTTTCCGACGCTAAACCTCTTCGCCCTGCAGGATTCGACGCAGTTTTGATAGGAGAATCTCTCGTTAAGTCAGAGAGCCCAGAAATACTAATCAAGCAACTTCGTAAACTGTAAAACCCAAACCTTTCATCAAGACATAATTTCCGATAACGTCAAATTATGTTCGTTAAAATTTGCGGGATAACAAATGAAGAGGATGCCTTATTGTCTGTTGCCGTCGGAGCAGATGCTATTGGATTCAATTTTGTGAATGGTTCGAAAAGAAAGATAGCTGTGCAGCGAGCATCCGATATAGCTAGACGACTTCCTCAAGAAGTTCTGACTGTTGGAATTTTTCAAAACGATCTACCTGAGCGAATAATCGAGATAATCAATGAAACTGGCCTTATGGCAGCGCAACTTCATGGTGTTGAATCACCAGAACATGTGAAACTCGTGAAGCAAGAGGTACGAACGGTATTTAAAGCGGTATCCGCAGGCTCTCAAGCTTTCTATGAAGCTGGGGAGTTCGGTGCAGACGCAATCTTAGTCGACTCTATTACCCCTGGCGAAGGAGAAGTTTTTGACTGGCAAATGGCTGAGAATGCTCCACAAGGAGTCCCCTTGATATTGGCAGGTGGGTTAACGCCTGCGAACGTCGCTGAGGGAATAGTGAAAGTTCGCCCTTGGGGAGTAGACGTTGCGTCTGGAGTTGAGCGTAAGCCAGGTATAAAAGATGCAATTTTGGTAAGGGATTTCGTCAAAGAAGCTAAGAAAACTAGTCATCGTGGACGAGAGTCAGACAATAATAGGAAAGAGCATAATGACCCTTACGATTGGAAAGAAGACCCAACATGGCGATGATAGATCCAAGTAACAGCGGACGCTTTGGAAACTTTGGTGGAATGTTTGTCCCCGAGACATTAATACCTGCATGTCAAGAACTCGAAAAGTCTTTCAGAGAAGCATGGGGGTCTGGTGATTTTAGGGAAGAGCTTAATACGTTGTTGAAAGATTACGCTGGCCGCCCATCTCCCGTAACTGTATGCGAAAGATTGTCGGAAGAGCTAGGTTATAAAGTTCTTCTAAAACGAGAAGATCTGAATCACACAGGTTCTCACAAAATTAATAATGTTCTAGGGCAGGCATTGCTTGCCAAGAGAATGGGCAAGTCACGGTTAGTCGCTGAGACTGGGGCCGGTCAACATGGTGTAGCTACAGCAACTGCGGCGGCTTTGTTTGGCATGGAGTGTGTTGTTTACATGGGTGAAGTAGACATTGAGAGGCAGAAACTAAATGTCTTCTCGATGAAGTTACTAGGTGCTGAAGTTCGCCCTGCATTATCTGGAAGTAGGACACTGAAAGATGCTATCAATGAAGCCATGAGGGATTGGGTGGCTACTGTTGAAGAGTCCCATTATTGTCTCGGGTCGGTGATGGGGCCTCACCCCTATCCATGGATGGTTAGGGAGTTCCATAGAGTTATAGGGTTAGAAGCCGCCGCTCAATGTAAAGAAATCCTTGGGGCCAACCCTGATGTGGTAACAGCATGTGTTGGTGGTGGGTCAAACGCTTTGGGCATCTTTTCTGGATTTGTTGATACAGACGCGGAGCTAGTAGGAGTTGAACCTGCAGGTGGTGCTGCAGTTGAGAGAGGTATTCCTGGAGTGGTGCATGGATCGTTATCCTATCTATTGCAGGATGAATGGGGGCAAGTCCTTGAAGCAGAATCAATCTCAGCTGGGTTAGATTATCCCGGTATTGGCCCAGAGCATGCCCATTTAGCTGAGACAGGAAGAGCTAGGTACGAGAAAGTCAATGATAAAGAAGTAGTAGATGCCTTTCAGTTGCTAGCTCGAACGGAGGGGATAATTCCCGCTCTCGAACCCGCTCATGCGCTTGCATGGATGAGTCGAGAAAGGGATTACCTCTCAGGGAAAACAGTTTTGTTGAATCTCTCGGGGCGCGGTGATAAAGATGCAACTCAGATGATGGAAGTGCTTGGATGACCCAACGCGATGAGGGAATTGAAAAAACACTCCTCCGAGCAATAGCATCAGACCGTAAATGTCTGGTCCCCTACATAACTGGCGGTTTCGATGGCTATTTAGAAGCTATTTCCGCAGCGGCTGAAGCAGGGGCTGATGCAATTGAAATTGGGATCCCCTTCTCGGACCCTGTGATGGATGGCCCAACCATTCAAAAAGCAAATGATTTAGTTCTTTCTGCTGGGGTGACACCAGCGCAAATAATTGATGAGGTCGCCTCACTAGATGTTGATGTCCCGCTTGCTGTTATGACTTACTACAACGTTGTTTACCGGTTCGGTTTACAACGGCTCGCTTCTAATCTCAAAGAAGCAAGAATATCAGGAGTAATTCTTCCCGACCTCCCGTTAGTTGAGGCTGGATCATGGCAAGAAGCGTCTACTTCTGCTGAAAGAGAGGCTATTCTGCTCGCAGCGCCTACCACAACCGAAACCCACCTGAAGAGAATCTGTCAAGAGACTAAAGGGTTTGTCTATGCTGTAGGGCTACTTGGGATAACAGGCGCACGTGCTGAATTAGCTGAAAGTGCAAAGGTAATTGCTGGCCGTTGTAAAGAAATCACTGAGAAACCAGTACTTGTTGGGGTGGGTATCGGAAACCCTGATCAGGCAATGGAAGTCTCAACTGTAGCAGACGGTTGTATCGTTGGCTCAGTGATTGTCCAACAGTTATTGGATGGAGGCGGTCCGGAAGCAGTTGGCAAATTAGTCTCAGAATTCCGTTCAGCACTAGATAATTCCTAAAAAACACCTCTTTTTGGGTTTTTTTAAAGATTTCTCACTTCTTTGGTTTTCTACAAAATACCTGTTCAGAGGCTTTTTTTTTACGTTGAGAGCAGTTTTTTTTATTGATGGTGTAACTATCGTCACACCAGAACGAGAAAAGAGCTAAATTAGGGATAGCCAAGTAGATCAACAATGTTGAGGACCTTGGTGTGTTGTTTAAATAAACAAGGAGCTTTCAAAATTATGATGGCAACATTTGTCACACTTATAATCATGGGAATGCTGCTGCAAGGCGTTATCGCAGTGCTTGACAGTATTCTTGATGTCGCCGGTGTAGGCGGAATGCTTAAAGGCCTTCCCGTCGTTGGCGCTAACCTATCCCTTATTTGGGCGTATTTGTTTGTGGTAATCACAGACGCATCCGTTGCTGGATACGGAGTCGATACTGAGATTCTTAGTATGGGTGACTTTGGTTCAGACGTTGCGTTGGCAATTATCATTCTCGCTTTCGGCCCAATCAAAGATGCAGCGATTTCTGCTCTAGGAAAGGGTGTCGGAAGGTAATACTTCTTAGGATTAGGGGCTACCTCCGGGTAGCCCCTAATTTTTTTTTTCTAAAAACACAAAAATGAAATTTTGAAGTGAAAAGTATCTAATTGTGGTTATTTTTAATGAATGACCCACATTTAACGCTACAACGGTGTAATTTAGCCATATGCACATTACGTGTGAACTGCTTAGGGATAAGCCCAAAGCGTAGGAGGAAAATATGAACAAGTCAGAATTATGTGCTGCCATTTCCGGTGGCACTGGCGTAAGCCAAAGTGATGTTGACAAAGTCCTAAAGGGGCTAGAAGAGACTGTTACCAGCGCAGTTTGCGGAGGTGGCGACAAGATTGTACTAAGCGGTTTTCTTACATTCGAACGAGGACATCGTGCTGCGCGGTCTGGTAGAAATCCCCAAACCGGAGAGACCATCCAGATTGCTGCATCAAACACAATCAAGATCTCTGCAGGTTCTAAGCTTAAAGCAGCTGCAAAAGCATCAACCTGATTAGTGACGAATAGCTGTTAGGGGCCGTCTCTGACGGCCCCTAACGCAGTTTTGAGGAACTTTATGACATTTCCATTGCCACAAGACATACTTCCGCACAGAGATCCATTCATGTTCATCACTGAGATCACTGCATTGGAAGCAGGAAAATCAGCAGAAGCCTTTTGGGTGTTAGATGGAGCAGAATCTTTCTTTCAAGGGCATTTTCCAGGACGTCCAACGCTGCCAGGAGTCTTGATGTGTGAGTCGATAGCTCAACTGGGGGCTTACGTAGTCCTTCAAGATGACCGTTTTAAAGAGAAGCTCCCGCTTTTTGGCGGTTTAGAAAAAGCCAGATTCAGGAAACAAGTCATTCCAGGTGATGTACTCAAACTTAGAGTAGAAGTCCTTCAGTTATCTTCACGAGGTGGAAAGGCTTATGGCGAAGCCTTGGTTGACGAGAAGATTGCATGTTCAGCAGAATTAATGTTCGTGGCTGTCGAGAAATAATGGAAATTAGGCAGGTCCAAATACTATTGACCCATTGTGACCCCCAAAACCGAATGAGTTGCTAATAGTTGGCCCCGGTTCCCAAGAAACTGAATCTAAGTGAACCAAGTTTAAGCGGTCAAAATCTGGGTCAATATTCTTGGTGCCATGAGTCAAAGGTATTGTCTTATTCGCCATGGAAAGAATAACTGCTACGGCCTCAATCGCTCCAGCTGCACCCAGAGAATGACCTGTAACTCCTTTTGTTCCAGTTACAAATGGAGTGCTGTCTTTGAAAACTGTAGAGATTGCAGTAGCTTCAGCGGCATCGTTAAGAGGAGTTGATGTGCCATGAGCGTTGATCTGTACAATATCCGCTGGAGTTAAGCCTGCATCACTAATTGCTAATTCCATACATCTTATGGCACCATAACCGCCAGGAGCAGGGGCAGTAATATGGTGAGCATCAGCAGTGCTCGAAGAGCCAAGCAACTCTGCTATTATCTCAGCACCTCGAGAAATAGCGTGATTCCATTCCTCCAGAACAAGAATTCCAGCACCTTCAGATTGCATAAAACCATCTCGTTCACTGTCAAAAGGTCTGCTAATACCCTCGCTAGAAGTAGCAGTCATGTTAATGAATCCCTGCATTCCAATAGGAGTTAAGGCAGCCTCTGCTCCACCAGCAATCATACACTTAACTTTGCCGGCTCTAATTAGATCAGCAGCTCGGCCTATAGAGTGTGTCCCAGCTGCGCAAGCTGTTACCGTCGTTTCGCATGGCCCCTGAAGCCCATATTTCATTGAGACACTTGCCGAAGCAGCATTTGCCATCATCATAGGAACAAGAAAAGGCGATACCCTGCGCGGCCCTTTGTCAGCAAGGACACTCACCTGATTTTCAAGTGTCGAAAGCCCTCCAACGCCAGTACCGATTATTGCCCCTGCTAATGTCGGGTCAGAGATGAAGTCGCCAGCCTGAGCAATAGCCTCATGAGATGCTGCAAGAGCAAATTGTTGAAACCTGTCAGCCCTTCGGGCCTCTTTAGCATTTCCGTCAAAAAATGGGAGTGGGTCGAAGTCATCAACAGAAAAACTGTTATCAGGAACTCCATCTAATAGGGACTTCCAAAAGGGAGCTATACCAACACCAGCATTACTGACTACACCTATACCAGTTACAGCTATGCGAGTGCCCATTACAACTTGCTAGATATGAGCTTGAAAGCATCTCCTATGGTTGGTAGATCTTGAAGCTCTTCCTCTTCAACAGTTATGTCAAACTCTTCTTCAAGCTCCATTACCAGCTCAACCAAGTCAAGGCTATCAGCGTCCAAATCTTCAGCGAATCTAGCTTCGGCGGTTACTTGATCAGCTTCTACCGAGAGGACATCTACTGCGCATCGTTTAAATCGTTCAAAGTTTTCGTCGCTCATTTTAATTTCCCTTTCATTATCTATATCTTAGGTCTTACGAGATACCAAGTCCGCCATCAACAGGGATAATAGCGCCTGTAATGTACCCTGCGCTCTCACTCGCTAAAAAAGATACCGTAGCGGCAATTTCACTAACCTCTCCGAACCTTCGAAGCGGAACTGAGCCTAGTATCGATTCTTGCTGCTTATCGGACAATGCTGAGATCATATCAGTTTTGATCGGTCCCGGAGCCACGATATTGGTAGTTATGTTTCTAGATGCGAATTCTTTGGCTAGTGACCTTCCAAAACCGACTAGACCGGCCTTTGAAGCAGCGTAATTAGCCTGTCCTGCTTGCCCAGCAGATGCTACAACAGAAGACAACAAAATTATTCGTCCCCACTTCTGCTTCATCATAGGCTTTATCGCTCGTTTAGTTAACCGGTAAGCAGATGTTAGATTTGCATCAATTACTGAAGTGAAGTCTTCTTCGGACATTCTCGGAAGGAGATTATCGCGTGTAATGCCCGCGTTAGCTACAAGTACCTGCACTGGTCCGTAATTCTCTTCAATTTCGCTAAAAGCAGATTCGACATCTTCGCCGATAGTGATATCACACCGGACGGAATCGAATTTTGCGTCTTTAACTGCAGAGGTCCTATATGTTCCCACAACTGTGAACCCATCATCGTGAAGCTTTTGGGCTATTGAAAACCCAATGCCACGATTAGATCCAGTTACCAAAGCTATTTTAGTCATTGTTTATACCCCAGTTTAAAATGGCGCTGGCTGATGTCATGCCAGCTCCGAATCCTACCAATAGGAGATTATCACCTTCTTGTATTCGGCCGTCTTGTACGGCATCAATTAAGGCAAGAGGAATTGAAGCGGATGAAGTGTTGCCAGTTTTGTGGAGAACTGAAACAGCTCGATCAAATGGTATGCCAAGTCGCTTCATGGCACTCTCGATTATTCTTATGTTTGCCTGATGGGGTATCACATACGCAATGTCATCGGGTGTTACTCCTGCACTCGCCATTGAAGCTATTGCAGATTCTGTCATGGCAATAACTGCTTTTCGAAAAACTTCTTGACCAGCCATAACGACGGTACCGCCGATTTCGGCGTGAAGAATGTCTCGAAGTGAGCCATCACAACTCAATTCCCAACCAAGTAGAGCATTTTGTGTACTAGAACTCTCTATCACAAAGGCTCCTGCACCATCGCCAAATAAAATAGCTGTAGATCGGTCTTCCCAGTCGGTTATTCGCGAGAGTGTCTCGGACCCTATAACTAAGATGCGTTTATGCCCAAGGGCAAGCATGCCGAAACCACTTACTAAGGAATAAACGAAACCACTGCAGGCCGCATTTAGATCCATAGCCCCACATTTAAGGCCGAGAAGATGTTGAACCATTGCAGAGGTTGCCGGTACTTGGTCATCGGGAGTTGTTGTAGCCAGAATAAGCAAATCGATATCGGTTGCGGAGCACCCAGAAACTTCAAGAGCTTTTTGTGCTGCTTCTACAGCTAAGTCTGCGGTTGTCCCTCCGATTCTTCGTTCAGAAATCCCAGTTCGTTCTAAAATCCATTCGTCTGAGGTGTCCATCTTGGATGCAAGGTCATGATTAGTAACGACATTTTTCCCTAAAGCAGTTCCCCAACCAGTAACTCGCCCTCCTGATAAGGGGTTGCTGTTGCTCATCTTATAATCCTTAACCATGCTATCGGCTGACTAGAAGTCACTCGCTCGCCCTCAACTGCAAGGAAACCCTGAATTTCTCCAGAGAAGGCGCTTCGAACTTCAGTTTCATTGACATGGCCTAGAAGGGAACCGGTTGCAATTTTTTTTCCCGTTAAATCTGTTTGAACTGGTGTGAAAATCCCAGCGCAAGGACTAACGACAAGGCGTTCAGTAGCAAATAAATGCTCTCCCTCAAGCGCATCTGGAGCTGAAGGTTGCTGCCCAGATATCATTTCCAATAACTTGTCAATGTCACTAGGGGAGCTTATAGAGACTTTAGGTACATCTTTCAATGTCCTTTTCGCCATACCAGTTAAAACTGAACCTGGGCCTACTTCAACAAAAGTAGTGAAACCTGAGCCCTCTAGTTGATGCAGAATATGTTTCCAACGCACAGGACTTGTTAATTGCGAAGACAGAAGCGCTGGCCAATCAGAAGCATCTTCGTGCCCTAACGCATCAACATTTGCATATACGGGATGATCGGGAGAACGAAATTCAGCGCCATCAATAGCTTCTCGGAGTCGATCTCGTGCAGGTTCCATGTACGGAGTGTGGAAAGCACCTGAAACAGGTAATTTCATCGCTCGTTTTGCTCCAAGGTCTTTTGCTATATCAGCTACGGAATCAATTCCTGAATGAGACCCTGCAACGACTATTTGTCCTGGAGCGTTGTAGTTAGCTACCCAGATATCATCGTCAACTCGGTGACAGGCGCTCTCGACTAATTCATCGTCAAGTCCTAATATCGCGGCCATTGTTCCCTCATTTTGCTCTGCACAAACCTGCATTGCCTCACCTCGTTCAATGACAAGTTTTACGGCATCTTCAAAGCCCAAAGCACCAGAAGCAGTCAAAGCGCTGTATTCCCCTAAGCTATGGCCTGCATGTGCCGCAGCATCAACGCCAACCCTTTGCAAAGCATCAAAAATAATCATTGAGGTTAAAAAAGTGGCGACCTGCGCGTTTTTAGTCTGCGTTAATTCGTTATCAGCAGCTTCAATAAGCAAATCCGATAAATCTCGACCGGATATTCGAGAAGCATCCTGTACTAATTCCCACGATGGATGATCCAGCCATTCTTTCCCCATACCGGTTTTTTGCGACCCTTGACCAGGGTAAGTAAATACAATCATCTTATAACCTTCAAATGACTGTAATTGTTTTGGGTCGAAACTGTGTGTTTTTTAACTTTTATTTTAAATCTACCTTTTGTAAAGCTGTTCATAGAGAGAAGATCCGAGCAGTTATCGATAACAGGACAACGAAGAATTAGTTTAATAATCCTTCACTAACACTGGTTGAGAGTTCTCTATGGATCTCATTGCTTTATCATCATGTTTGGTAGACTATCAATCTGCCCGGGTGGCGGAATCGGCAGACGCGGGGGATTCAAAATCCCTTTCCCTCTGGGGAGTGCGGGTTCAAGTCCCGCCCCGGGCACAACAACTTGAACGTTTAGCTCTTAGTCTGCCTTCTCCCTCAGTAAAATACTAAGATGCAGATGTGCCTCAAAGACTACTTAAGAAAAAATTGGCAGATACTGCCATGAGATTAAAGCAGCTCCAAGACGAGTTGAAGGTAGCAGAAGAACAGCTAGTGCACTTTAGGGAAGAAGCAGACGATGCGAGGATAAGATCATTAGTTTCAGAGACACCTTTGGCGGACCAAAAACACCGTGAAGCAAATAAACATGCAGAATCTATGCGAAGCTATAAAGACAACCTGCAACAAAAGATTGCAAGGATAGAAGCTCTTCAAGACGACTTGCTTGACCAGCTGGATGTCACCGATGACAAATAGAACTAAAATACTGATTGCTGAAGATGAGGCTATAATTAGGCTTGACCTCAAAGAAAGCCTGGAAGCAGAAGGGTATGAAGTCGTCGGGGAAACTGGCCGTGGCGACGAAGTTATCGGACTCGTTAGATCTCTTGAGCCAGACCTAGCAATACTCGATATTAAAATGCCAGGAATGACTGGGATACAAGCTGCAGAGATTATCACAGAAGAAGGATTAGCAGCTGTGATTCTGTTAACAGCATTCAGCCAACAGGAGCTCGTTCAACAAGCAAGTAATGCTGGAGTTCTTGCGTATCTTGTAAAACCGTTCCAAAGAAGTGATCTTGTGCCTTCAATAGAACTTGCACTGGGTCGCTACAAAGAAATTACGTTGTTAAAGGAAGAGAAAACCCTCCTTGAAAATAACCTTGAGAGCCGTAAAGTTATTGATCGTGCTAAAGGGATGTTGACAGATAAATATGGGTTAAAGGAGAGTGACGCTTATCGGTATATTCAAAAGAAGGCGATGGCAGAAAGAACAACTATGAAGGACATCGCTGAGACTATCTTGACAGAAGCCGCACTCCTTATAGCTGACTCTCAAATAGAGGATAGGTAGATGAGCATGAAATCAGTCATGTTGCTTGATGGCAATTCTCTCGTATACAGGGCTTTCTTTGCGTTAAGCGAGGCCGATATGCGAACTTCAAACGGCGAGCCGACTGGCGCTATATATGGTTTCCTGACCATGCTTTTCAATCTAATTGCTGACCACCGACCAGATGGTATGGCGGTTGCCTTTGACCTGCCCCATCCAACCTTTAGGCATGAGAAGCTAGAAACGTATAAGGCTGGCAGAGCTAAAACTCCTGATGAACTTCTGCAGCAAATTCCGAAAGTAAAGCAGGTCTTGGCGTTTCTTGGAATAGAGACAATAGAGCTTCAAGGATTTGAAGCTGACGATCTTCTAGCCACGCTTGCAACTCAAGCAAGTTTGAATGAAATTACTGCGACGGTAATCACTGGTGATCGCGACAGCTACCAGCTCGTCAGTGATCCGTACATAAAAGTTCTGTATAACCGGCGCGGAGTCTCTGATTACATATTGTTCGATGAGGAGGCTATCAAAGAGAAGACTGGTGTTCTCCCAGAGGATTACGTAAAATATGCTGCACTACGAGGAGATAAATCTGATAATTTGCCCGGAGTTCCAGGAGTCGGAGAGAAGACTGCTGCAAAGCTCGTAAATCAGTTTGGAACGCTAGATGATATCTTCTCTGCTGCTGACCAGCAAACCCCAAAACTTCAAGAGAATTTGCTGGAAAATGAAGATTTAGCTCGACTTAATGAGGAGGTGATGACTCTTATCAGAGACGCACCTATCAAAGTTTCTATACAAAATCTTCAATTTGGTGAATTTGATGTCGAGTCGGTAAAGAATTTTTTTCAGGAATTTGAGCTCCGGACACTCGCAAAAAGATTGGATGAAGTTTTTGGACTCTCAATGCCTGACGATGAATCTGGGGATGGCCCTAAAGAATTAGATTTGAAAAGTCATTCCAAAATCCTGACTTCACTTGAAGAAGTTTTAGAATTCTTTGGCGAAATTGCAAAAAGTCAAAGCCCTGTAGCTCTAACCGCTACATACGGATCAGAAGAGCAAAGCTTTTCAGGGTTTGCTTTAGGAAGGGACCCAGCAGAAGGATTTTCAGCTTGGTTCCCCTATGAGATTCTCAGTAATAAGGAAACTCAGATAGCGTTTGAGGAAATCCTGCAAAAAAGGTCAGGGATTATTGGGCATGGGCTTAAACCGCTCATACGGTTGCTGCTATCTGAGAATTTACCTGTACCAAAGATCGCAATGGATACCGAAGTTGCTGCTTATCTTCTAAACCCGTCACGTAATTCTTATGCGCTACAAGAATTAATGGCCGAACACGCAAACATAACTGTTGACCTGGGAAGCGGAACGCCGGACGGGCAACTGGACTTTGAAACGGATACAAGCTCGAATTCACATGCGTCAACGCTCGAAGCAATAACGATTGCCTTACTGCATGAGCAGCTTAATGAAACGATATCTAACGAAGGGCTTGATCAACTCAATATTGAAATAGAAATTCCATTGATTCAAGTCCTTGCCGAGATGGAGCACTCCGGGATACAAGTAGATCTGAAGAGATTAGAGGCGCTAAGGGATCAATTAGAAAATGAAGTAGCTACAGCGAGAGGGAAAATTCATAGCCTTGCTGGTCACGAATTTAATGTCAATTCAACAAAGCAACTACAGGAAATTCTATTCACAAAATTAGATTTAGAACCCAGAAAGAAAACAAAGACTGGTTTTAGCACCGATGCACAGACACTTGAAAAGATGAAAGGTGACCACCCAATAATTGAAGAACTCTTGTTATACAGGGAAGTGGAGAAACTCCGGTCTACGTATGGTCAAGGGCTAATTAACGAAGTTGATGACGATCACAGAATTAGAGCAACTTTTCAACAAACAGTTACACGTACCGGGCGACTTAGCTCCGATAGCCCAAACTTGCATAACATCCCTGTGCGAACTGAAAGGGGGAAGGTTTTCCGAGAAGTATTCGTGGCTAAAGAAAACTGGGAATTATTGGTGGCGGATTACAACCAAATAGAACTTCGTTGCATAGCCCACTTATCATCAGACCCTGGCCTCCTAAGCGCTTTTAACAACGGGGAAGATATTCATACAAGCACAGCAGCTCGTGTATTCGATATCACCCAATCCGCAGTCTCGAAAGCTCAAAGGGAAAAAGCTAAGATGGTGAGCTACGGACTTGCATATGGAATGGAAGCATATGGGCTGGCGCAAAGGCTTGGCATAAGTAACAATGAGGCGGCAAGAATACTGGGAGATTATTTTGAGGCCTTCCCCTCAGTAAAGAATTATATGGATGTGGCTGTTAACCAGGCAAAAGAAAAGGGTTACACTGAAACCCTTTTCGGGAGGAAACGTAAGCTACCCGAACTTTCTTCATCAAATTCAAGAGTAAAGAATGCTGCAGAACGACAAGCTATGAACGCAGGCATACAGGGGCTTGCAGCAGACATATTCAAAGTTGCCCTAGTAAACCTAAACCGTCGACTTAAAGAAGAAAATCTTGCTAGTAACATCATTCTTCAAGTCCATGACGAAGTAATACTCGAGTGCCCTATAGAGGAGATTGAAAAAGCGAAGTTGCTGACCATAGACGAAATGAGCTCAGCTTTTCCTTTGGATGTACCGCTAGAAGTGAATATTAGTTCTGGAAAATCTTGGGCAGAAGCAAAGTAGAAAGACCTACGAGAACAACATAGTATCTATGTATGGAAAAGCATTGGTTTGAGAAAGCAGCTTCTCATATGGGGGATGCTTACTTAAATTATTCATTCACGAAGGGAACCGAGCAAGAGGTTTCCTTCCTCATGAAAGCATTAGATTTAAAATCTGGAATGAAGCTTCTTGATGTTGGGTGCGGCCCAGGGCGTCATTCTCATCTATTCGCACGAGAAGGAATTAACGTTCTTGGAGTGGACATTAGTGAGGAGTTCATAAATATTGCATCTAGTAAGAATATCTATGGTGCTCGTTTTGAGAGGCAAGATGCAAGAAATTTAAGTCTTTCTGAAAATTTTGATGCCGTAATTTCTCTTTGCCAAGGGGCTTTCGGTCTTGCCGGAGAGCCAAATAAGCCAGTTCCATTTCTAGACCCAGATGGTGAGATCCTTATCAAAATGGCCGACGCTTTAGTCGACGGTGGCAGGCTAGCCGTTTCGGCCTTCTCTGCTTATTTCCAGATGCATTACCTTGAAAATAGTAAAGACACGTTCTATGCAGACCATGGTGTCAACCATGAAAACACCACCATCCGGAATATGTACGGCGAAGAGATATCTCAGGAGCTATGGACTAGTTGCTTCACACCACGAGAACTCAGACTATTTGCCAAAGATGCGAATCTTTCAGTAGAAAATATCTGGTCTGTCGCTCCAGGCAAATACAAGAGAAGCCGACCCACTCACACCAAACCAGAGATACTTATGATCGCAAGACGAGAAAATTGTAGCTAAATCTGCAGAATTAGTTGGCACTCCTCAAGGTATTGATAACCTGTATAATCGGAGTAGCGGTTTAATACCGTAATCCTGTCATACTGTCCATAAGAAAAAATATTAAATGTCAACTATCGAATCAGAACCAAATGCCATCTCAGATGGCTACACCCCTAGAGAAATAGCCGTAAATGACCTAGACGGGAAGACTCTTGAAGAAGCTTTTGCTGACTCAATGGTAGAAGTAGAAGATGGGCAACTCGTTGCTGGAACAGTTGTAAAAGTTGATAGAGAAGAAGCTCTATTAGACATAGGTTTTAAATCCGAAGGTGTTATCCCTCGAAGAGAACTTTCTCTAAGAAATGACGTATCAGTAGATGAACTAGTTAGTGTCGGGGATCAGATAGAAGCACTAGTAATTCAAAAAGAAGATAAAGATGGAAGACTTATTCTTTCAAAGAAGAGAGCCCAATATGAAAAAGCTTGGGGAGATATTCAAAAAGTCAAAGATGATGATGGAATGGTTAAAGGTCTTGTCATTGAAATCGTAAAAGGTGGACTAATAGTTGATATTGGATTAAGAGGATTTCTTCCCGCTTCACTTGTAGAACTTCGAAGAGTCAGGGATCTTCAACCTTATATGGGAATGGAAATTGAAGCTAAAATAATTGAGCTTGACAAGAATCGTAATAATGTTGTGCTGTCCCGCCGATCATGGCTTGAAGAAACGCAAAAGGAACAACGAGAAGAATTCCTTGATCTATTAAAGCCCGGCGAAAGAAGAAAAGGAGTAATATCATCCGTCGTTAACTTTGGGGCATTCGTAGATCTTGGTGGAATGGACGGGCTCATCCATGTGTCGGAACTATCTTGGAAGCACGTCAGTCACCCATCCGACGTTGTGACTATAGGGGATGAGGTAGATGTTGAGGTGCTTGAAGTTGACCTAGATCGTGAGCGGATCAGCCTATCCTTAAAAGCAACCCAACAAGACCCTTGGCAAGAGTTCGCCGACACCCATAGAGTCGGAGAACTAGTTTATGGTCGAGTTACCAAACTCGTTCCATTCGGCAGTTTCATTCAGGTAGGTGATAATATCGAAGGACTGGTACACATATCGGAGATGTCAAATCATCATGTTGATCTTCCCGAACAAGTGGTGACCCCAGGAGAGGAACTTTGGGTGAAGATAATAGAAGTTGATCTCGAGAAACGAAGGATAAGTCTATCTGTTAAACAAGCTGCAGAAGGCGGTATCGTAGCAGAAGAATACCAAGAGCACTTCGGTGAGCAGAATTACGATACAGAGGGCAACTATATAGGGCCAGCTGTTGATCTTGACCCTGAAGCTGCAGCCGACCTTGAAGAAGCATGGTCAGCTTATGAAAAGAGTGAGCAAGAGCGCTTAGCTGTCGAACCCGAGGCTGATCTAGATATCTGAATTGTGGCTGAGATTGCGATAACAGGTGGAATAGGGTCAGGGAAGACAACTGTCGCCACACAGCTAGTTGCCAAAGGAGCGATTCTTGTTGACGCTGACCAGATTGTAAAAGATTTACAACAACCTGGAGGGAAAGTCTTTCTTGCTATTGTGGAGAGATACGGTAGAGAAATAGTCCTTGAAACCGGTCAACTAGACCGCCAGAAAATAGCTGACATAGTCTTTAACGATGAACAAGAACTCTCTAAACTGAACGAAATTGTGCACCCTGCCGTTGGGAAAGAAATGGGCAGGAGACGAAATGAAGCGCTGGGTAAAGGAAATGTAGTTTTGGTCGATATCCCGCTAATGGTTACGCCCGAAGGAAAATTAGGAAGGCATGAATATGAAAACTTTGATGGGAAAATAGTTGTTGACTGCTCCATTGAAACTGCCGTATCCCGACTCGTCAAATTTAGAGGTTTCACTGAAGAAGACGCACGGGCTCGGATAGCTCAACAAGCCAAACCTGAGCAGAGACGGATCTTTGCTGATTTTTTAATTGATAATGATGGCCCTGAAGAAAATCTTTCCAAGCAAATCAGCGAATGCTGGGAATGGATCAATTCGCTAGGCAAAAAAAATTAAATGGATAGACTGCGTTAATGGCGAAAAGGTCAGATGATATTCCTTTCAAAGTAGTTTCTGATTTCAATCCAGCAGGTGATCAACCGAGCGCAATACAAAAACTTGCAGAAGGAATCGAAGCGGGAGAACGTTTCCAGACTCTTTTAGGAGTAACCGGATCTGGGAAAAGTGCCACAATTGCGTGGACAATAGAACAGGTCCAACGCCCAACGCTTGTTATGGCACCCAATAAGTCGCTCGCCGCTCAACTTGCAAACGAGCTTCGAGAGTTCTTCCCAAATAACCGCGTTGAATATTTCGTAAGTTACTACGACTATTATCAACCTGAAGCATATATTCCATCCAGTGATACCTACATCGAAAAAGACTCTTCAGTAAATGATGAAATTGATAGATTACGCCATGCCTCAACCGCTGCTTTGCTTACAAGGCGTGACACCATAATCGTTGCTTCTGTCTCATGTATCTACGGGTTAGGGTCTCCTGAAGAGTACATGACACAGCTACTTGTGGTGCGAACAGGAAACGAGTATGACCAAAGAGATATTCTTAAGCGTCTAGTCGGTATGCAATACGATCGCAACGACATGAATCTTGTTAGAGGAACCTTCCGTGTTAGGGGAGGAACGATTGAAATCCATCCAGCGTATGAAGAAAATGTATTTCAGATTGAATTCTTCGGTGACGACGTTGAAAGAATCACTGAAGTAGACCCCGTCACCGGAGAAGTACTCAGAAAACATCAAGAACTCGTTATATTTCCGGCTACTCATTACGCAGCTAGCAGCGAGCGATTAAACAGAGCGATGAAAGGTATCGAGGAAGAATTACAAGTCCAACTTGAGAATTTCAGAAGCGACGAAAAAGTGCTTGAAGCACAACGGCTACGGATGCGAACGGAACATGATCTAGAAATGATGGAAGAAGTCGGATTCTGCACAGGTATCGAGAATTACTCTATGCATATCGATGGAAGAAACTACGGTGACCCTCCCTTTACGCTGATAGATTATTTTCCAAATGACTTTCTATGTGTCATTGATGAATCTCACGTTGCAGTCCCGCAGCTCCATGGGCAATATGCAGGGGATAAACGAAGAAAAGAAACACTAATTGAGCATGGTTTTCGGCTTCCTTCTGCCGCAGATAATAGACCTTTGATGTTTGAAGAGATAATGAAGCGTTTAAATCAAGTAGTTTTTCTCTCAGCGACACCTGGAAAATACGAATTAGAAGAATCGTCACAAGTAGTTGAGCAGATTATACGCCCAACAGGACTTGTCGATCCAGAAGTTATCGTCAAGCCTACAACTGGTCAGATAGACGACTTAATATCACTGATTAAAGAAAGAATTGATGAAGATGAACGCGTGCTAGTCACAACACTGACAAAAAAAATGTCTGAAGACCTTAGTGACTATCTGCTTGAGATAGGAATAAAGGTTAGGTACCTGCATAGTGATATAGACACAATTGAAAGAATCGAAATCCTTCGAGATCTTCGGTTAGGGGAATTTGATGTGCTCGTCGGAATCAATCTCCTTAGAGAAGGTTTAGACCTCCCCGAGGTATCATTAGTTGCAATCCTTGATGCTGATAAAGAAGGTTTTCTGCGAAGCGAAACATCTTTAATCCAAACCATTGGCCGAGCTGCACGAAATGTTGGGGGTCAAGTCGTAATGTACGCCGATCAAGTAACAAATTCAATGCAGCGAGCTATCTCTGAAACGAATCGAAGACGACAAATGCAGATGAGATACAACAAAGAAAATAATATTGATCCCAAGACGATACGAAAAGCTGTTACCGACATACTTTCTATGATCAGGCCAGCTAGGACTGAAGCCCCGCTGCCAAATAAAGATAAGACGAATCTCAAAAGCCAATCGAAGCACATAAGGGAAAAGTTTGAAGAACTAGCTGAAGGTCAACTTGAACGACTTATCCTGACACTTGAAGAAGAGATGAACGAAGCAGCAGGTGATTTACGTTTTGAATATGCGGCGAGACTCCGAGACGAAATCAGAGAAATCAAACGAGATTTAAAAGATATGAAATGATCCTTTGGAACTTATCTTTTGTCTCCTTTAAATAATAAAATCTTCATGAACAAAGGAAACAAATGGGTATTCGAGAACGTGTGACAGCTCGCGTTGTGGACCTCTTCTCACATAGTGAGAGGCCACTCCAAGATACAGAAAAATATAACGGAGATACTGGCCTGTTTGGGCCCGGCTCAATCAGTTGGGAAGTCCTAGGCGATGTTTCAAGCTTTGTAGGCGGTATCAGAGCGTTGTTGATTCAGGCAGCACATCCGGAAGTAGCAGCCGGAGTTGCCGATCACTCAAGTTATAGAGAGGACCCTCTAGGAAGACTTAGTAGGACAGCGTATTATGTCACCTCAATGACCTATGGCGCGATGCCAGAAATTGAACAAGCTGTCTCCATGGTCAATCATGCACACCTTCGAGTTTCCGGAATTTCGGAACGAGGAAGAACCTATAGTGCATCTAGTCCTCAGTACAGCGCATGGGTGCATAACACTCTAACAGATTCATTCTTGCAAGCGTTCCAAATATTTAAACGACCTATGACGCCAAATGAAGCAGATAAGTTTGTGGCGGAACAATCTTTAATAGGGGAGAAAATGGGAGCAGACCCGCTTCCTAAAACAGCTCATGAGCTAAAACAATGGATTAACTTCCATCCAGATATAGGCGATTCACTAGCATTGAGAGAAGCGATAGCATTCCTAAAAGACCCACCTCTGACACGGTATGAGTCTTTCGGATATCGCATATTGCAACGTGCAGCAGCAACTACAATTGAGCTTCCGCTACAAGCAACCTTGGGGCTCAAATCATCCAGATTGAATTTATATGCAGGCAAGGCCTTAATTAAAAGCCTCCGATGGGCTTTGAAATATAGTCCCTCATGGAAAGCAGCTCTTATAAGGAGTAACGCTGACTTCAATCCAAAGCTATTCAGAAGTGACGTTTAAAATCTGACTTCAATCAGCTAGAAAAAGCTAGATCTTCTAAAAAATCAATTAATAATTCAGGGTTACTGAAGAAAGGAGAATGGGCACATTCCCACTCAATCAGTCTGCTAGCCCTGCGGGCCATAGAGTACTGCAGGCTTGATGGTATGGCCGCATCATCCTTGCAAACGATATACGTTGAAGGCACATCTCGCCAAGCTTCACCAACGCCGACTGTTCCAGCAACAATAGGAAATGGACGAAGTCTCTCTATAGATTGTTTCGCTAGGTCCGAGTCCACATCTGCATAGAATGCAGGAATAATCGCTTGCGGCTTAACAACTGATATAAAAGCGTCGTCAACATCAATTTCAATCTTTGAACCGTCCAACTGCATCGTTTCCCCAGGATCTAAAAGGATCGCACAAAGATATATTAATTGACTAACCTTTTCAGTATCTTCAGCTGCCTTGGAGATAACTATGCCACCGTAGCTGTGCCCTACAAGAATAATCTCATTATCAATACTTGCTATTGCTTCTCTAACTGCGGAAATATCGTCTTCAACACCAGTAAATGGTAAATTTACGGAGTGAGTATCAACGCCGTTTTCTATTAAGCTATTTTGTACGATCTCCCAACACCAAGAGCCGTGCCATGCACCATGAACAAGTAAAACTGACTTCACGAATTAGATAATAGTTTAGTTTGTAGTAAATGCCTTAGAATAATGTACTTATTGATTTGGTTGATTAGATTAACTATGTGGCAGAAAATCTTGTAGTCAAAGGAGCCAGGGAGCACAACCTTAAAGCAGTAGATATTGAGCTTCCTCGTGACAAACTCATTGTTTTTACAGGTATTTCCGGTTCGGGCAAGTCCTCTTTAGCTTTTGACACTATTTATGCAGAAGGTCAGCGTCGTTATGTTGAATCCTTGTCAGCGTATGCTCGCCAATTTCTGGGTCAGATGGATAAACCTGACGTGGATTTTATTGAGGGATTGTCTCCAGCGATATCGATTGATCAAAAGAGCGCTAGCAGAAACCCGAGGTCAACAGTTGGGACGATTACAGAGGTGTACGACTACCTACGATTGCTATTTGCTCGAATAGGAACACCTCACGATCCAGAAACAGGGGAAAAACTCGTCAGGCAAACACCTCAACAAATAGTTGACAGAGTTTTAAAACTTGAAGAAGGGGACCGTTTTCAGATCCTTGCTCCAGTCGTAAGAGGGCGCAAGGGGACATACGACACTTTAGTAACTGATCTAGCCAATCAAGGTTTCACTCGGGCAGTGATTGACGGTCAAATTACCGATTTAAACGAGGTTTCCGGCACAAATGAGGATGGCACACCGGTCCTTCAACTTGAACGCTATGAAATGCATGATATTTCCGTTATAGTCGATCGTCTTGTAATGAGAGATGGCATCGAAAGAAGACTAACCGACTCTATAGAGACAGCCCTCAATTTAGCGAGTGGCGTAATGCAAGTAGAAATACTTAGGGAAAAAAAGGAATCGGAATTTCTGACATTTTCAATTCACTTTAGTAGACCAAGTGATGGAAAATCATTTGAAGAATTGGAACCGAGAAATTTTAGCTTCAACTCACCGTATGGAGCTTGTGTTTCATGTGATGGGCTCGGAACGCGTTTTGAAGTAGACCCGCAATTGGTAATACCCAACCCTGATTTGTCTCTCGAAGAGGGGGCTATAGCTCCATGGTCAACTGGTCGAAGTAAGTACTTCCAACTTCTACTTCGTGCTGTTGCAGAAGAAAATATGATTTCGATGGAAACACGATGGAAAGAGTTATCAAAGAAATCCAAAAATACGATTTTAGAGGGAATTGGAAAAAAGAAAATTACTGTGAATTACACAAATCGGTTTGGTAGAACGCGAAACTTTCAAGCGACTTTTGAAGGAGTTATTCCGAATCTCCGTCGTCGCCATCGAGAAGCGGATACCGACAAGCAACGTGAGCAAATTGAAGGGTACATGCGCCAAATACCCTGCCCTGATTGTAATGGAGCCCGACTGAAACCGTTATCGCTTGCGGTAGCCATTGACGAACTCAATATTGCAGATCTCTGCAACATGAGTATCAAAGAGGCAGCTACGAGAATAAGCAGAATTAAGCTCAACAAAAGAGATGAGCTAATCGCAAGTCCCATCCTAAAGGAAATAAATTCCCGGATGGGGTTCCTTCTAGACGTTGGTCTTGAGTACTTATCTCTTCATAGAGCAGCAAGCACTTTATCAGGAGGGGAGGCACAACGGATACGTTTAGCTTCTCAGATAGGCTCCGGGCTCGTAGGAGTTCTTTACGTCTTAGATGAGCCGTCAATTGGCCTTCACCAAAGAGATAATAAAAGGTTAATAGAGACCCTTGAAAGGCTAAGAGATATAGGAAATAGTGTATTAGTTGTTGAGCATGATGAGGAAACGATATGTATCGCTGATCATGTCGTCGACATTGGGCCAGGCGCTGGAGAACATGGAGGCGCGATTGTGCATTCTGGTTCAGTTTCTCAACTCCGAAAGAATAAGGATTCAATCACTGGTCAATACATTTCAGGCAAGAAAGCCATACCTGTTCCTGATTTACGGAGGGCACCTGGAGACGATTGGATCACTATTAGAGGAGCAAGAGAGCATAACCTGAAAGATATAGATGTTGAAATTCCGTTAGGGTGCTTCGTTTCAATCACCGGAGTATCGGGCTCTGGAAAATCTACCCTCGTTAACGACATTCTCTACCGGTCACTTATGCAGCAGATCTATAAATCAAAAGTCGCGCCAGGTCTTCACACAGCAATTGAAGGCCTATCTTCCTTGGATAAGGTAATAAATATTGATCAACAACCAATTGGTAGAACGCCAAGGTCAAACCCTGCTACGTATACAGGTGTCTTCGACAATGTAAGGAAGCTCTTTGCGCAAACACAAGAGTCAAAGGTGCGTGGGTATATGCCAGGAAGATTTTCCTTTAATGTCAAAGGCGGCAGATGCGAGGCATGCTCAGGTGATGGGACAATAAAGATAGAAATGCACTTTCTTCCGGATGTTTATGTGCCATGTGAGATTTGTAATGGCACTAGGTACAACAGAGACACTCTTGACGTCCAATTCAAAGGCAAAAATATCGCTGACATATTAAATATGCCATGTGAAGAAGCTCTTCAGTTCTTCGAAAATCAACCTCCGATCGTTCGCCATATGCAAACTCTAGTAGATGTGGGGCTTGGATATGTAAGGCTTGGTCAACCAGCACCTACACTTTCTGGTGGAGAAGCTCAACGCGTCAAACTTGCGAGTGAGCTTGCCAAACGGTCAACAGGGCACACGATGTACATCCTTGATGAACCAACAACTGGATTACATTTTGAAGATGTTAACAAATTGTTGAATGTTCTTAGTCGGCTCGTAGACCAAGGAAACACAATCGTGGTAATCGAGCACAACCTTGATGTGATTAAGTCTTCCGATTGGGTTATTGACCTTGGTCCCAATGGAGGTGATGGGGGAGGAACAATCATCGCCGAAGGAACCCCAGAACACGTAGCAAAAACGGATGAAAGCTTCACTGGGCAATTTCTTAAACCTATCCTCAATAATGCGGGTACTCTCTAATTAGTTCTGAATAAAGAAAAGTATGGCAGAGAAAGATGATAACTAAACCAAAGCCAGAAACGATCCCCTCATCCCCGGGGTCCTACCAATTCAAGGATGCGCACGGAAGAGTGATCTATGTTGGTAAAGCTAAGTTGCTTAGGCCCAGAATCAACTCATACTTTCAACCTTTTGAAAAGCTTCACACCCGAACGCAGCAAATGATTCTAGAAGCAGAGACCGTTGAATGGATTCAAGTTCAAAATGAAGTTGAAGCACTTATCCTCGAACATAACTTGATACAGAAGCATCAGCCCAGATACAACGTCAGATTGCGAGATGACAAAAGCTATCCATATCTAGCAGTGACAACCTCTGATGAATGGCCTAGGGCGATGCTGACTCGTGGAAAACTAAAACGTGAAAATAGATATTTTGGACCATACGTTGAAGTTAAAGCTATTAGAGATACTTTAGACCTGCTCCAACGGACCTTTCCGCTAAGGACGTGCACCCAGAACAAATATAGAAGACATCAAAAACTTCAAAAACCGTGTCTAGAATTCCATATTGAAAAATGCTCTGGGCCTTGCGTAAATGAGATCTCTAAAGAGGAATACGCGCGATTAGTGACAGATCTTCTTAGGTTCCTTGAAGGACACACAGATGACATAGTCGATAATCTTGTCACACAGATGCATAAAGCTTCTTCTGCACAGGACTTTGAGAAAGCGGCACGCTTAAGAGATAGGCTTTTTAATGTCCAAAAAGCTGCAGAGAAGCAATTAATGGTCGGTGCGCGTTCAGAAGATTTTGATGTTATCTCTTACATCGACGATGAGTTTGAAGCCGCTGCACATTCTTTCTTTGTGCGGAATGGGCGAGTGTTAGGTCAACGTTCCTTTATCCTAGACAAGGCAGAAAATTTACCCCCTGAGGTTCTGCAAGCCCGAATCATAGAGAAACTTTACCTTGCTCCCAATCCCCTCGGTAATCCCAAAACAATTTACGTAGAGAGAGAGCCTAACGACAAGGGATTCTACGAAGAGTGGCTTAGCGAGAAACGAGGCTCAAAAGTACAAATTCGCGTTCCAAAGAAAGGAGAAAAAAAATCTCTAATGGGGACAGTTCGTCTTAACGCAGAGAACGCATTTAAGCGCCACCGTCTGAAACGTTTAGGTGATCATAACAGTAGATCAAAGGCACTCAGCGACTTGCAAAAAATTTTAAACCTCCCAGAATCACCTTTGCGAATTGAGTGCTACGACATGAGTCACCTTCAGGGAAGTAACTACGTGGGATCTATGGTTGTTATGGAAGATGCAGTGTTGAAAAAACGAGATTATAGAAAATTTAAAATAAAGACTGTAGATGGAAATGATGATTACGCAGCGATGACTGAAGTCATTCGGCGTCGTTTAAAAAATCTAATTAAAGAAGAATGTAGTGGAACTAAAGATCTAACTAGCTTTTCTTATCCACCTCAGTTGTTGTTAGTAGATGGCGGAAAGGGGCAACTATCAGCGACTGTTGCGGTCCTCAAGGAACTAAATTTAGATAGCCGAATTCCTGTTGCTGCACTTGCTAAAAAAAACGAAGAGATCTTTATTCCGGGTAGAAGTAGCCCTATCGTCATTCCACGTAACTCGGAATCCCTGTATTTACTTCAGAGGCTCAGGGATGAAAGTCATAGATTCGCAGTTTCATACCACCGTCAACTTAGAAAAAAAGGTATGAAAGAGTCAATTCTAGACGGAATTTCCGGGCTTGGCCCGTCTAGAAGAGCTCGGCTAGTAAACGAATTTGGGACTGTCCAAAGGATACAAAAAGCGGATTTGAAAGAGCTGCTGGACTTGAGTTGGCTACCTGATGAGGTAGCTCGATCAGTCTTCGAAAAGTGCTCAAATCGCAGATGAAAGCGAAGGGACACGCCACTATTTCCGCTAAGGAACTTTGGGATGATCTCAGTGACTGGTGGGTAAAGATGCTCAAAGGTGGGAAACGCCCCGAATATGAAGAAGTGATATATCCGCTAGTAGATGCACTTTTCGCTGGGGAAAAGATAATCCTTGATCTAGGAACTGGAACAGGTCTTATAGCGCAACGCTTGGGAAATATATCGAAGAATGCAATGATAATTGGGAGCGATATCTCCTATGCGCAACTTAGTTACGCTCAGCGCAACACCAAAGGTATCAAACTTGTTCAACACGACGCTCAATGTATTCCCTTTGCTGACGAAACTTTTGATGCTGTAGTTTGCTCTATGGTTCTTGAACATACTGAAAGCCTTACTGAAGCTATGTCCGAAATTGCGAGAGTAATGAGAGAAGGCGGTGTATTTCTTGTTTTTATAAACCATCCCATCTTTCAATCTCCAGGTAGTGGCCCTATTGATGCCAGATCTGATCATGGTTTGAAATGGGGGATAGGGGACTATCTCATTGAGACAAGCGAATTAGAAGAAATTTCAGAAGGCAAGCATGTTCAGTTTGAGCACAGAATGCTCGGGACGTACTTTAACGCTTTTGCAAATAACGGTTTCATGATTGAACAAGTTATTGAGAAGCCTGTAGGATCCGATATTCCAATGCTTCTAATCACCGTCTGCAGAAAACTCCTAAGTTAGAGAGAAAAGTAGTCTGGCCTTTCCGCTACGATGAAGCATGGCAGAATTTCTTATCATAGCTGGATATTCAGGCGCAGGCCGCTCTGAAGCTGCTAAATGTCTCGATGATCTTGGGTGGTTTGTTATAGATAACCTTCCAACCCAGCTGATTTCAAAGGTTGCTGAACTTGCTATTGCAAAAGGATCAGCGACTAATCACGTAGCATTAGTTGTTGGAGCAGAAGCTCCTGAAGAAACGTTAAGAGAAATTGTATTATTGCGAGGTGTGGAGAACGTAAATGTGCGAACACTTTTCCTTACTGCAAGTCCAGAGACATTAATTAAGCGTTATGAAGAAACTAGGCGGAGGCACCCATTTGAAGAAGGGAATGGGTTGTCAGAAAAAATCAAGGCTGAAATAAATCGACTAAAGGACTTGCGAGGGTTTGGTGATATTGAATTAGACACCAGTGCACTTAACGTTCACGGTCTTTCAGAAAGACTTTCTGAAGTATTTTCAATTGAATCCTCAGCAAAAACTCTCCAGACACGAATAGTCTCGTTCGGTTTCAAACATGGAGTACCAAATGACGTAGACCTAGTATTAGATTGCCGTTTTCTCCCTAATCCCCATTGGGAAGATGAACTCCGCGATAAGACTGGCGAAGATAGTGCGGTGCGGGATTACCTTTTAGGAAAAGAGATCGCTAACGAATTTCTTTCTCATTTAAATTCAATGTTGCGATTGATTATGCCTGCATACCAGGATGAGGGAAAGAGTTATTTAAGTCTTGCTATCGGTTGTACAGGTGGTAAGCACCGATCAGTGGTCGTAGCTAATGAACTTGAAGAGATTCTGCATAATCTGGGTTTTAAGGCAAGTGCAACTCATCGGGATATAGAAAAATAAAAAGGTACACCGGTCACTACCTTGACCCTTAAGAATCGCTAGCATCACGCATACAAAGATATAACCCCATCAGGAGGGAAATTATGGCGATTCGCGTAGGCATTAACGGATTTGGAAGGATCGGAAGAAACTTTTTCCGGGCAGCAAAGCTTTCTGGAGCAAAAATAGAGTTCGTAGCAGTAAACGATTTAGGATCTTTGGAAACGTTGGCCCATCTTCTCAAGAATGATTCAGTTCATGGAAAATTCGGCGGGAATGTAAAAGCAGTCCGAGGAGGGATAAGTGTAGATGGTCAAAAGCTAGCTGTGCTCTCTGAACGTAACCCTGGAGATCTGCCATGGGGTGACCTTGGAGTCGACGTGGTGATTGAATCAACAGGTATTTTTGCTGACAAAGAAAAGGCGCAACCCCATATTGATGCTGGAGCAAAAAAAGTTATTATTTCTGCCCCAGCAACATGCGACGCAACATTTGTGGTCGGTGTCAACGACGACGATTACGACCCTGCTAAACACCATATAATTTCTAACGCATCGTGCACTACCAATTGTTTCGTTCCTATGATCAAAGTATTAGATGATGCCTTTGGAGTTCAGGAAGGCCTCATGACGACAACGCATGCATATACCGGGGATCAAGCTATTGTTGACGGTCCTCATAGTGACTTGAGAAGAGCTCGAGCAGCAGCGGTTAATATCATCCCCACAAGTACGGGGGCAGCACGAGCAACTGGGCTAGTCCTCAAAAAGATGCAGGGAAAATTAGATGGAATAGCTATGCGCGTACCTATCCCAGACGGCTCAGTTACTGACTTCACTGGGATAATGAAAAAAACTCCTTCTGTCGAGGCTGTTAATGAAGCCTTCAAAGAGGCAGCTCGACGTGGGCCGCTTAAAAGCGTTTTAGAATATAGCGAAGAACCTTTAGTAAGCGCTGATATTGTTGGGTCTCCTGCTAGTTGCACCTTGGACGCAGGATTAACTATGACCCAAGGAAAACTTGTCAAGATTTGTGGCTGGGATGACAATGAATGGGGATACTCAAACAGGCTTATAGATCTGACAAAAATTGTTGGTACCAGAAGAGCTAAGAAGTCCCGTCGTTAATCTAGTCGTGGCTGAATTACCAAAGCTAGAAGATCTAGGGGACATATCGGGAAAGCGCGTCCTCGTCCGAACCGACTTCAATGTGCCTCTTGATAATGGTGAGATACGAGATGAGTTGAGGATAAGAGAAGCAATCCCGACTCTAAAGTATCTGGTAGATAATGGAGCTGTGGTAACAGCATGCTCACACCTTGGGAGACCCAAAGGAAAAGTTGACGAAAAATACTCTCTTGCACCTGTAAGGAAAAGATTGAACGAACTGTTACCGGAAGTCAAGCTACTAGATAACCTTCGGTTTGACCCCGGAGAGGAATCCAATGATCCTGAATTCGTCCATAAATTGGTTGAGGGTCAAGATCTTTACGTGAATGATGCTTTTGGGGCTTCTCATAGATATCATGCCTCCATAGTTGGTCCGCCTCAAATACTTCCGTGTGCTTCAGGTCGTCTGCTACAAAAGGAAGTAGAGGTATTGATGCAGGTTAGAAATAAGCCTAAACGACCTTTCGTAGCTATTCTTGGGGGTTCAAAAGTCAGTGATAAGCTAGGCGTTATTGATACTCTAATCCAAGTGGTCGACAAACTGTTGATCGGTGGGGGGATGTGCTTTACTTTCTTGCGGGCAAGCGGGCATCAGATCGGTTCCTCGCTCCTCGAAGAAACTCATCTGGAATACTGTCATCGTCTTCTGCAATCCGATGCCCCCATTGTGCTACCTCATGACTTCACTGCTATGGACGGAAACGGAAAAATTGGAGATCCTTCAGCTGGGGGCATCGTTCGTCAGGTTGGGCAAAACATTCCTAATGAGTGGATAGGGTTAGATATTGGGCCAGGTTCAGCAGCGGCTTTTGGAGACGTAATCGAAGACTCTAAAACAATTCTATGGAACGGCCCTATGGGAGTGTTTGAAGATCCCAGATTTAGTGCTGGGACTCGACATATTGCTTACTGCATGGCAACGAATAAAAGCTCCTTTACTGTAATTGGTGGAGGAGATAGTGCTGCAGCAGCTAAAGAGTTTGGATTTGATACTGAGATAGATCATGTATCAACTGGAGGAGGAGCAAGCCTAGAATTAATTCAGAGAGGTGAACTTCCGGGAATAAACGCACTTTTGCGGGGGAACTGAGAGAAATCGAAAGGGAAATAAAAATATGTCAGAAAGAAAACCGTTGATAAGTGGAAATTGGAAAATGCATCATAACCACTTTGAAGCTATCCAAATGGTCCAAAGCCTTTCGTATCAGTTGACTGATGATGATTATTCCAATTGTGATGTTTCCGTTCATCCACCGTTTACTGACATCAGGTCGATACAAACAGTTTTGGAATCTGACAATATACCTATTCTACTGGGTGCCCAAAACTGTCATGAGGAAGAGAGGGGGGCATTCACAGGAGAAATCTCAACTGGCATGCTCGAAAAGCTCAATGTAAAGCTAGTGATTGCCGGTCATTCTGAACGCAGAGAAATTTTCGGAGAGACAGATGTGCAGATCAATGCCAAAATAAAAGCAATTTTTAAGCACGGAATGACGCCAATTCTATGCGTCGGGGAGACTTTAGAACAAAGAGAGGCCGGAGGAGCTAAAGATAAAGTCAGAAATCAGTTAGTTGAGGGACTCCAGGGGATAGGGAAAGAACGTGTGTCAAGCATGGTCATAGCATATGAACCGATCTGGGCTATTGGAACTGGTGCAACCGCTACTCCAGACGATGCGCAAGAAATGTGTGCTCACGTTCGAAACTGCATAAAAGAACTAGTTGGGAAAGCATCATCTCAAAGTATTCGTGTCCAATACGGTGGGTCAGTGAAACCAGTGAATATTTCTGAGTTGATGCAAGAAGAAGATATTGATGGAGCTTTGGTAGGTGGAGCTGCTCTTGAAGCGGATAGTTTCACTAGAATCGTCCAATACAGACTTCAATAATGAATATTTGAGACTCTTTAGGTCAGCAAAACCGCAATTCGCACACGCATCTTGATAGCATCACGATATGACCGCTTTACTAGTTGTAATAGATGTCCTTGTAGCCCTTGCTTTGATAGGTTTGGTGTTACTTCATAGCGGACGTGGCGGTGGGCTATCTGACATGTTTGGTGGTGGCTTAGGTTCACAGGCAGCTGGTTCAACTGTAATTGAAAGAAATCTAGACAGAATCACAATCATTCTCGCTTTGGTCTTTGCTTTTGTGACTTTAGCCTTAGCGTTAATGATGGATGAGTAATAGTAACGAATACTATCCTACGGTCTGCATTTGATACTTAAAGGGTACACTAATTCTTCTATAAAGTCGGAGTGGCGGAATCGGCAGACGCGCTAGCTTGAGGGGCTAGTGCCCGTAAGGGCGTGGGGGTTCAAGTCCCCCCTCCGACACAAGTTTCTGAGTTGTTAATAAGAGGTCCAGAACTTTGTCCACGAAGAAAAATCCTTCTAGCCTTTGATTTAGATAAACGTAATTTCAATATTGGAGGAAAAGTGCAAAATAAGATACGAGCTCACGATGGAATATGCGGAGCAATTTACATGCTGAGTGTGATACTTGCTGCGGCAACGTCGATTCAATGGCTATGGATAGCAGGTATCGTTGCGGGTCTGCAGATAATCAGCCCAGTCTCAAAGTTCTGCCCAGTCTATTTCGTACTCAATAAGATGATGCCAGATACAGAACCAATTCAAAACGGTCAAAGAGTTTAATTTAATACAGTGGATGTTTGATTCACGTCCAAAGAAGTGAACCAAGCTGACTCAGAGCCAATTTCTCAATATCTGATTGATTGATAGTTTTACAAAGGGATTATCTCTCAATGGAGAACTAATGTTGTGTAAGCACATAGTAATTGCAACCGCCTGACATCCTCAGGCTAAGGTAGGGAAATGGCGGAATACAGAATAGAAAAAGACACCTTGGGCGAAATAGAGGTGTCAAACCAAAGATACTGGGGGGCGCAAACACAACGAAGCCTGCAAAACTTTGATATCGGTGGGCAGAAAATGCCTCCTGCGATAATAAAAGCTTTTGCTCATTTAAAGAAAGCATCTGCACTCGTGAACGCAGATCTAACGGACTTTCCTAAAGAAAAAGCTGACGCCATATCTCAAGTTTGTGATGAAATTATCTCTGGAGACCTCAAAGAAGAATTCCCACTCGTAGTTTGGCAGACAGGATCTGGGACCCAAAGCAATATGAATCTGAACGAAGTGATAGCAAATCGTGCTACAGAAATATTAGGTGGGGATTTTAGGGTAGAGAAACTTGTTAGTGCTAATGATGACGTCAATAAGAGCCAAAGCTCTAACGACACGTTCCCTACAGCTATGCACATGGCAACGTATGAAACAATCGTTGAGAGCACCCTTCCAAACATCAGGTTACTGCATGATACGTTCGTAAAGAAAGCATCTGACTTTATGTCCGTAACTAAAACAGGACGGACACATCTTATGGATGCCACTCCATTGACGTTAGGGCAGGAACTTAGCGGGTATGCGATGCAGCTTCAGAGAGGAATGGAAGCAATCACAGACAGTCTTCAAAGAGTTAGAGAACTTGCTCTCGGTGGAACTGCAGTCGGCACAGGATTAAACACGCCTAAAGGTTACGATGAGGCAGTTGCTGCAAAGATATCGGAACTGACTGGGCATCCTTTCGTAACTGCAGAAAATAAGTTTGAAGCGTTGAGTGCTCACGATGCCATGGTCGAGATAAGCGGAGCACTCAAGCGATTAGCGGTTAGTCTCATGCATATCGCTAACAACATAAGGCTTCTTGCTAGTGGCCCACGTTGCGGAATCGGTGAAATTACGCTCCCCGCAAACGAGCCCGGGAGTTCGATCATGCCAGGTAAAGTAAATCCAACACAATGTGAAGCGCTTACTATGGTTTGTGCACAAGTCATAGGAAACGACACTGCTGTTACCGTTTCGGGGACTCATGGACAGTTTCAGTTAAATGTTTTTAAACCTGTTATGGCATTTAATGTGCTTACTAGCGCTGATCTGCTGGCAGATGCCACAAGGAGTTTTAACGATAATTGTGCTTTAGGTATAGAGCCTAATCTGAAGAGAATAAATGACCTTCTCTCGCAAAGTCTGATGCTCGTGACTGCACTCAATACTCATATCGGATATTACAAAGCAGCTGAGATAGCGCAAGAAGCACACAAGAATGGAACAACCCTTAGAGACGAAGCTGTTAGATTAAAGTATCTAACAGAAGAAGAATTTGATGAAATTGTCCGTCCAGAAAAAATGGTCGGAGAAATAGAGGCATAATGAGTAAAAAATCAATACTGCTAGGCTCAGCTCTTGGCTTGCTTGGAATAATCGTGACTATTGTTTCCGACTCCAATAGCGCTACGTCTTTAATACCAGCCTTTATCGGTATTGTATTTGTAGGGCTAGGTGTAGCAGGTAATCTAAAACCTGAACTTAACCACCATTTCATGCACGGGGCTGCAGCACTTTCCTTGGTTGCAATTTTAGGAAGTCTCGGTTCTTTGATTGGAAGGGGAAGTACTGGCTGGGCATTATTCTCTCAATTGCTGACGTCTGTTCTTTGCCTCGCTTTTATGGTGGTAGCAATACAATCTTTTAAAGCGGCTAGGATCGCCAGACAAGAGAATCAATAAGAAGCCATAAGTATGGGTGAAGAAATTCTCTGGCCTCCACAAGATGATACAAATGTTTTGAAAGTGGATGATAGTGCACCTGTTCTAGATGTAACTTCGCATCAATTCCAGCAATCAGTTCCCATGGTTAGTCTCGCAGAGGCAGTGCGTGAGTCGACCAAATCACGCGGAACTATCAGAAGATGGATAGCCGATGGGAAAATAGAAGGGGCTGTTAAAACTGATGCGGGATGGCAGATCCCTATAGCTTCGCTAGTTACATCTGGAGCGTGGGACGGGCAATCAAAACCAGAGAACACACGAGTTGAAAACCAGAAGACGGACAAGGTCTCGAACCTTGAAATGGAATTATTAAGAGTTCGGTTAGAACTTAACTCAGAAAAAAAATTGCGTGAAGCTGCCGAACGAAATGCAGATGATCTACGTTTCGCCATGCGTATGCTTACATCTGGCGAAACACCTAGCTCAACTCAAGCGCCCAGATCAGCAGACACATCCAGAATTAATACCCCTAGTCCTCAGCGAATTGATAGGTTCGATTTCTCACCCGCAAGTATTCTCGATGCTGCTAATAAATTTAAAAGAAGGTTACTTGGCTAGTCTTCAGCATCCAAATGAACAATTGATGGCGGTCCCGCAACAAAAGGTCCGATGAGATCAAGCATTCCTGTCTCTAGCCGCCAAGTCATATACGCTTCTTGATCTGAACGGCTTTCCCATTTTTCCCAAAGGAAGACTGTGTCAGGGGCATCGCTGTTTGAATATGTCTCAACGCTAATGCATCCAGAAAAGGCCCTTGTGTCAGTTAGTGCCGGTAAGAGAACTTCCAGAAATTCTTTTCCTTTGCCCTCTGTGCATTTAAATTCAAGGTAGACGGTATGTTCCATGAAATTGTTCCTTTCAATAAGATCTTCGCAAATAGAAGGTTATTCTATTAATCTTCTGTAAATCAAATAGAATTTTCGTGATCATCTTCATTTCAAACACTAGAATACTATTGATAGGCAAAAAGATGAGTAACGACTTAACAACAACTGAGCTTGAAGAGGTTAAACAAATCGTTTGTGATGAAGTAGATGCTATCGCTGATATTCTTCTCGAGGCTTCACATGCGATCCATAAGAAGCCTGAGCTTAATTTTGAGGAGCATTTTGCTCATGAAACCCTTACGGGAATTCTTGAAGATCAGGGATTGAGTCCGCAACGAGGCGCGTATGATTTAGAAACAGCATTTGAAGCTTCAGTTGGCGATGAAGGTGTTTGTGTAGCTGTGCTTTGCGAATATGATGCACTTCCGGATATCGGGCATGCATGCGGGCACAATATTATTGGTACTGCAGGCCTAGGCGCAGGAATAGCCGCATCAAAAGTAGCTGAAAGGTTAGGGGGAACTCTTCGTATCCTTGGGACCCCAGCAGAAGAGGGCGGTGGTGGAAAAGTATTTATGGCAGACCGGGGCGCCTTCAATAACGTAGACGCAGCAATGATGGTCCACCCAGCGGCAGGTGACCTGGTAAAGATGAACACGATAGCAATTCAACGTTTGCATGTTGCATATGAAGGCCTTGCTGCTCATGCTGCAGCTTCTCCCCACCGAGGACACAACGCACTTGATGCTGCCGTCCTTGGCTATCAAAACATTGCAGCCCTGCGGCAACACATTCGCCCTGATGAACGAATCCATGGAATTTTTCTAGAGTCTGGTAGTAAGCCCAATATTGTCCCAGAGTATTCATCTATGGAGTGGTACGTTCGTTCAAAGAATGCGAGAAGTCTAGAACCTTTGAAGAAACGAGTACTAAGTTGTCTTGAGGCTGGAGCTATGGCTACCTCTTGCACAATGACCCATGATTGGATCGAACCCTTTTACGCAGACATGATAGACAATGAAACAATATCTACACTGTATTCAGCTAATGCCACTCGTGTAGGGCGATCCTTGATGGAACCTGATAATGAAAGCAAAGTCGTCGGCAGCACCGATATGGGGAATGTTAGCTATATTGTGCCGTCAATCCACCCAATGATTGGAGTTGCTCCCCCTGGTGTTCCTATACATACACCTGACTTTGCGCATTTTTCTCGGAGTGAATCTGGGGATAAAGCAGTAATTGATGGTGCAAAAATTATGGCAATGACAGTGGTTGATTTATGGGCGCAAAAGACAAACTTTGAAAGGGCACATCAAGAATTCCAGCAAACATTTGAAACTAATTAATTGAGTTAGTCTCCTATTGGATAAGGGGTTTAAATGGAACTTGTATACAGGGTTCTATGGACAGACAATCAAGAGGACTTACTTAGCTCTGCCGAAAATGTTTTTAGAGAGTGGTCAGGCACTATTCCGTTTGAACTTATTGTCGTGTCTGATGAAGGCTACCAAATTAAGGAATTTCGAAGAAAAGCTCAAGATGGAAACAGGACGACGCTTAGGGTGATTGCTACAGAAAGTCAACAAATAATTTGGGTAGACGTAGAAAACGAGAATCACGATAGTGACCTAGGAGGTTTAGAACATCCACGAAAATTAGTGGCTTCATCAATTGGCTTATCCGAAGCCAACGGAGGGGATCCAAGAAGGGGGAAGTCTCACTTTCATATGTTGCTGCCTAGGCCTACGGATACGAATATTTCGCACTTCGTCAGTGAAATCTTTAACGCTGATAGGCCTATATCAATTATCTGCATAGCACAAGACCCACTTTACGAAACAGGTAAAACTATCGAAATGGCGAGAAGAACTGCAGAGAGTTATGCCGGAGTTGCTCAAGTTCTTTATTTAGATCAGGGTGGTTTGGCGAGGTTCCAAAACTTAGTAGGTTCGAATTACTCTCTGGAGCCAGGTGAATTACGAATCTTTCCACCCTCCGACCCTGAATTTAGAACTGTGCTAGCAGCCCCTTCTGTTTTAGCAAGCGATGTCCGAAAGGCTCCGTATCCATCAATAGATAGAAGGATACTAAGGACAATCCAGCCCTATATGCTCGCCCAGCCCCTTCCTGAACTTTGTGAAAAAGGGTTAAGATCACTTCGAGGATTTAACGACCCGTTAGATGAGCAAAAACTAGAAAGAAAAAATACTGACTTTGAGAATTTGCTGCTGGAGAACCAGAATCTGCGTATCAACTTCAGGGATGTATCAGCCGACTTGGAGCACGCTATTGAGGAGATAGAGAATTTGCAGGAGCAATTAACAGCGAAAGACATTCAACGCCGTGAAGCTGAAGAATGGTGGATTCAGCGAACAGATGCTCTTGAAGCAAGCCAAGCAGAATCCGAAATGAAACGCCTCGAGGTGGAGAAAAGGGCTATCTCGTTCGCTTTGAATGAATCAATACAGAAATTTCGAGATGAGGAAACAGAATCAATAACGTCAGTTAGTGAGGCACTAATGAAAGGACGACAGCTTCTCGACCATGTCGTTATCGCCGATAGGGTATCAACAAGACTGGAAGACTTAGACAATAATCAACGTGCTAAGACTTGGGGCAGAGATATTTGGAAAGCTTTCCTAGCATTTGAAGCGTATGCTCGTGCTGGCTTCTCCGGAAACTTTTATCAATGGTGTTCAAGCGGAAATGATTTCTCATGGTTTTCTCAAAGTACAGCAGTTAAAGAGTCGGAAACAGTTCGTAACGATGAACGTTTGTACGCTCAGCGTGTGTTGCCTGTATCAACCGACGTAGAGCCAACTGGGAAAATATTCATGGAATCTCATTTAAAGTTTCGAGGTTCCATGGCTCCTCGGCTCTATTTCTTTGATGACACAAAAGGGAAAACCCAAAAGGTGTATGTAGGAGGTATTGATCCTCATAGTCGTTGGGAGAACACCACAACCTAGTCAAATGGTAGATTCCTTATCGACTCTCTCTATAGTTAAACGCTTTTGCAAAAAGCCCAGTAAAGTCAGAGAAGCCAACGTTGCAACGACAATAATGGCGATCGGTGCTCCAGAAGAACCAGAGTCAGATGTAGTGGTGTCTACGATTGCATAAGGCTCTAAATTAGGTTCCGGATTCAAAATATCCAGTTTCCAAATTAATGTTGATCCGTTCACGGTGTTTGCGTTATGTTCAATAGTCTCCCCATCGATAGTAACTGATATTGTGAATTCAGGGTCTGGGATTCCGAAAGCTTTAAGCAGCATTGCTGAGTCAATATCTTCGTCACCCCCCTGGTCAAGGCCTTCTGTAGCGTCTCTAAATAATTCATTAGCGGGGATCCTAAAAGTAACAATTCCCTCATTCTCGCTGATAGGGAAACCCTCTTCCTCTTCAACGCCTACGCCAAAGTCTGAAAACGATGCCGTGAAATTGTATCCGCACCAATCATCGTCCTCGAATAGCGCGATTTCTGTATCTAATGGCAGATCAGAGAGTGGCCCGACCTCAAAGGTATCATCTTCAAAAAGTTCGTCACAGGACAGATCCTGTTCTTCCTCGCTAAAAGTTTCACTGAATGCTTTACTAATAGCAAACTCTCCACTGTAGGTTCCAGACCCGTCGCTTTCAACGTTTATTGCTATGTTTACTCTCATGCAGCCTGAAATAATGAGAAGCAAGCAAGCACATATTCCTATCAATATTCTTTTGGACAATCCATGAGAAAAGGCTGATAGAAGCATCGCGCTAGCCTAACGTAATTCAAGATTTAATGCGCTCAAATCTTATTTTCGAGAACTCAGCTGATTCCAACGTAATTGTCAACGGATCTATGATCAGTTCCTCAGAGTTAGGATTTTCAGTGAATGCTAGTATGGCCTCAACTGGGAAGTCCGTAACGGTCGCCAGTAATGGTCTGCGATCTTTGGCGATTTTGTATGCAAACTTCTTGGCAGAATTATAATCTAGTGTCCAAGACCACCCTGCGATATTCGATTGTTGGCCTCCACGGTAAACAGTCACAAAATTAGGTAAGGCTTTAAGTTTGTGTGATTCCTTTTCTGTCATAAACGAAGATCTTGTTTCAGGAAACTGGCTGAAAATTTCACTTATATTCCTGTCTCTGGTCTCTAAATCAATTCCGAAAAACCACTCTTGAAGCTTTGACTTTTCCCACAACGCTCGTGTCTCCGCCCAGTAAGTTGACGCTTCGAAATGTTGAGAGCGAACCTTCTCTAAAAACAAATCTATTTCATTCACAACTTGAATATAGGCAAACTTTATAAGATCTGTCGGTGATCAAGAGACTTTTGTGGTCAACTCAACTATTGTCTTGAAAATAGGGGGACACTATGAAAGTAATGCTGACAGGCGCAACAGGGTTTATTGGCGGCCATATTATGAAAGCCTTAGTGGAAGCTGGCCACGAGGTTCATGCACTCGTGCGTAGTGAAGAAAAACTTGCCGAAATGAAATCTCTTCAAGCAATTGAAAGTGAAGTCGAATGCTTTGTGGGAGATATGACTAACCAACTCATAGTGAATGAGGCATTGGTTGGTTGTGATGCATGTGTCCACGCAGCGGCTTTCACTAGTTTGGACCCAAGTCTGATGGATCAGGCCCTTGCAGTAAATGGGCCTGGTGCTGAGGCCGTGTTGGGAGCGGCTGTTAATAACGGTTGTCAATCAGTTATTCACGTATCTACTATGTCGGTCATATTCCCACCATCTGGTTCAAAATTATCAGGTGAGGATCCTGTTCAGGGCGGCGGGAATCCATATAACGCATCGAAAGCTATTGCTGAAGAATATGCAAGGTCTCTGCAAGAGAAAGGCTACCCAATCAGCATTATCTACCCCACAGGTGTTACGGGGCCAATAGATTTAGGTTTAAATGTACTGGCAGCCAACCTTGTGCCAACTTTACAAAGCGAAATTATGATGAGCCTTTCCAGTGGAGGTTGGTGTTTGGTAGATGTAAGAGATTTAGCTTCAGGCATAGCAGGTCTATTGCATTCCGAAACTGGACCGAAACGTTACGTAGCCGGAGGAACTTTTATGGATTGGCAAGAATTCCATGCAGTTGTTACTGAGGTCACCGGGCGAGATCGTGCCCTTATTCCCACTCCAAAAGAGGCACTCGAACAAATGGTTGATGCTGAAGCTGTTGAAATAATGTTTGGTATCGTACCTGGCGACGATGAACCTTTTCTTACAGCATCAGGCTTATCTGCGTGGCGGCCGATAGAGGACACGCTAAAAGACACTATTACCTGGCTTTGTGACAAGCAGTATCTTGAAGCTGAGTGGGCTCCTCATTGCTCCTAATCGTCAAGAATCGTTACCGTTCCCGTATCTCCGTTCACTCTGATTTTCATGCCACTAGTAATCCTTGACGTTGCTGATGTAGCTGAGACTACACAGGGTATTCCTAACTCTCTGCTCACGATCACTGCATGGCTCATTGTGGCGCCGACATCAACAACAACGGCAGCAGCAGGCACAAATAGTGGTGTCCAAGAGGGGTCTGTAATAGGGGCGATGAGAATATCGCCTGGTTCGAAATCAGAAGGGTCAGTAGGGTCAAGGATTACCTTCGCTGTTCCTGTAGCGATCCCAGCACTACCCCCCATGCCTTGAAGTACTTTACGGTTTGATGCAACGGATGAGTTGTCATCCCATTTTTCTCTTGGAGGAACCGTCTCTGAAAACCAAAACGGTGGGTTTAACTCAAATAAAGCGAGATACTCCTTTTCTCGAGCTGCTGCTATCGAAAGCATTGATCCCGCTATTGCGTCTTCAAGGTCAACGTCTCTCATCATGAAAATGTGTTCCATCTTCTCAAGCTTCCCAACCGCTGACAGTCGCCGCCCCAATTCCCGCGCCGCTAAGCGGACTTCATGGACGATTTTGACAATACTCGTTTTTGTTTGTTCTCGCGCTGGGATAAAAATAGAGCTTGACGTAGTAGCAATTTCAAGTGTTCCTGAAGACGTTTCATTTCCGGCAACCAAAGCCCTAAGTTCATTTAAAGCTTCTTTAGAATTGCTTTGCGCTTCGGAGTGTCGCTTTCGGGGGTCATGTGAGTCATCAGCATTCCGCATCGCATCGATGATGGAGAAGACTAATTCGGGATGTGTCTCCCACGTTTTTGAGCGCAACTCCCACTCATTAGGTCCTCGACTCCCATATTTGGTTATGAATTCTTTAAAAGCTGACTTAAATTCTTCGGCTTCAATCATTTCAAGTTGTTGCTTGAAGTTCTCTGCACCTTTATACAGTTCTCTACTCAATTCATCCGACGAGCGCACCATACGACTGAGGTCCCACATTGCAAAGCTTGGCTCTGAGGAGGCAACACCGCCAAGCCCTCCGGCGATACGCAAATCTAAGCCTGGTCTACCTACCCCAAGGGCCATCCCAGTTATTGCTCCCAACGTGACGGATGCAGCGGCACTCACCTCGCTATGGGTACAGAAAATTTTAGCAAACAGAGGAAGCATGTCTCTCATTCGGAGGATGAGTTCATTATCAGAAAGATCGTCAAAGCTTGGCCTGTTATCAACGACTTCCTCGACTTCGTCAGCTAATACTTTCACAACAGGGAAATCAGTTGCGGTCATCCAAGAGAACATTAAAGCGTCTACACGAGAACAGACTGCCGGGTCATTGTCTTTTCCACGCGGATTGTAAGGAGGGAGTGCAGAGGAACTTCCGAAAAAACCCATGTCTACCATTTCCGGTGTCATTCCAGAAGAACGAGCACCCATCAGGCGAGCGACGCTTAGATTTAGGTACATGTACCCGCCAAAGATCTCAAACATTAATTTGTTATCTTCGTCCACCTCATCAGGATCTATTGTGAATCGATACATAAAATCTCGAACCCCAACATCTCCCGCGCCTCGCCATGTATGATCAGCTGTTAGGGGAGAAACAGGGTCAGGGAAAACCTCACCAACATTTCCCCTCGTATAGATAGGAAATGACTTCGAGGGAATATCGTCTATGAACCAACCGATAGTCAAAGCCCCTCCTTCTAGATATGGCAAGATTCTGCCACTTGTTGTCTAATTTTGCGAATCCGATACTGAAGAGCGAAGAAAGGAGTGTAAAGCTAGAGCTAAAATAACAACTGCCATACCGGTAAATTGAAGTGCCGTAACTCCTTGGTCAAGGAACCAAAAAGCTAAGAATGTGGATAAGACTGGCATCAGTAAGTTCAAGACACCCATCATATGGAACGGTGCTTTGCCCTGTGAGTAATTTAACAATATGTGACCTACCAAAGTGACCACAGCGACAGAGAAGATACGGAGCCATTCAGAAGCAATACTCGTAAGTGGGTTAACGGTCCCAATAGAAATCATCGTAGAGAGTGTCATGCCACCCCAGAAGAACACTGCTGCCATAAATTCAGGTACCGGAACGGTTGGTAAAGTTTTGCGACCAAACACGAAGTATGCCGCTCCAATGCTGACTGAAACTACGACGAGTAAATCGCCTTTGACGTCGCTGCTTCCAGTATTTGTTCCGACCAGGACAAGGAATACGGCGCCAGTGATAGCTACAACTGTAAAAGTTGCATCGGTTTTCGTGAAGGCTTCCGAGAAGATAAAGTAAGCTGCCACAACGAAGAGAATTGGCTGCAGAACGACAATAAGACTGGCATTTATAATGCTCGTCATTTGAGCCGCCCAAAAATATAAGCCAATACTTGCTCCAAAACAAATGCCTGCTGGAGCGCATTTAATGAACATCTCCTTCGTCATTTTCTTTCGGAAAATACAGACTAAACCGATTAAAGAGAAGTCAATCCATGATCTCCAAAAAGCGATGGCTGTTCCATGAACCTCTGATGACGCAACAATGACAGGAGCTATCGCAACGAACGCGTATCCTAATGTGCAGGCGATTAAGCCGTTACGAACGACCTCAGAAGGCGGGTGTCCCTCACCGCTTTGTTTTGTTCCGTCGTTCATTATCTCCCGCTAGCTATGGCATGTTAATCCTAGACTGGAATCGGCTTTAACGCTCTATTGGGTTCTTTTCGAAAAGTCCGTAGTGATTTGACCACCAATGATATCGCAATTGAAAATAGTCAAGTTTTCCGTTGCTGGCTTCTGAATAGCTTTACCTGTTTGCACATCAAACTGGCCATTGTGCTTAGGGCATTGCACTGTAGTCCCCTTGAGAAGTCCGTCGTTGAGGAAAGCATTACCGTGGGTACACACACCAGAGGTTAAAAATACTTCACTCTCAGAGGTTCTACAGAGTAAGTGAAAGCTACCTTCATGTTCTACCTTTCGCATTGTCCCGATGTCAATGTCGCATAAACTTCCTAAACCATATGAATTGGAGTCGTTGACTTGGATTGGGCAGATTGCATCGCTGGATTTATTTTGCGCAACCACAGGTACGCTTCTGCTCGTAATTTCTGCTTGGGGGTTGTTCTTTTGCTTTCGCAAAATTGAGAAGATTTCATTGTAAGCGTTGAAGCATGAAGGTGACGGCTCTGGAAGGTGTGGCCGCAACTCAGCATGTAAGGCGGGTAAAGAGTAGTACGGAACGTCTGGAAATAAGTGATGTTCAAGATGGTAATTCATGTTCGAGTACAGAAATCGAAAAATTGGATTCATGTAAACAGTACGCGTGTTGAGCCGGTGATCAAGAACGTCTTCTTGGAGTCCAGCATGTTGAGTCACGCCGAAAAAAATAAACATCCAGGCTCCATAAATTGTTGGCAAACCAACTATGAGGATAGGTAGAGGGTGCCATGTCCAGATAGTAGCAGTTGCTGAGATGGCTAAAATAAGCGTAAATGCCCTTGCTTCCCAAACCACTTTCCTGTGTTCTTCCTTAGGTACGTAATCCTTTACTTGCGTATCAATTTTTCCCGAAGCGTGTATACAGATTCTTTGAAAAAGCTTCAGACCATTAACAAGGTGTGAGAATAATAAGGGGAATTCTTTGAGTCCGGTCGGTCGAGGAAAGGCTATCTCTGGGTCTCGACCAACGATAATTGTGTCAGAATGATGACGGTAGTGAGACCATTTCCATACAGTAGGTTCTCGCCATAAAAGAAAGGAAGCCACGTAATAAACTCCGGTGTTCAATCCAGAATTTTTGAAAGCGGTGCCATGCCCGCACTCATGCCATCGTGAGTCGGCGGCACCTCCATAAAGCGCTCCGTACAGAATCATGAGTGGAAGCGACCACCAACTAAACCAAGAAACAATCAGGAGAAACCCCGATACCACCAAAAGGCATATCCAAATGGCGGTATCTCGAATTGGTCGAAGATTGGATCGCTGGCTCAGTGCAATTAGTTTCTCCTTTGGTATGGGGGGTTGCCACCATTGAGCGCTAGTGAGACCTAACTGAACTGCTCTTGCATTTTCGGGTCCATCTAATTTGTAATTTCTCGCTGTTATTGGCTTACTCAACTCTTTTAACCTTCTCACTCAAGAAATTAAGCATTACAGTGTTGAGTTGTTCGGCCGCAATTTCTGTAATCCAATGGTTGACACCTTCAAAAACCTCGTATCGGTATTCCCCTGAAACAAAACTAGAAGTAAGTTCAGCACCCTGCCGGCCAAGGGCCGTATCCTCTGTACTCCAGATATACATTGTTGGAGTTTCAATATCAGGAGTGTCGGATCTCCTCTTCGTAGCTTGGTCAAGAGGAGGGGAGAAGCTGTTGGCACGGTACCAATTCAAAGCGGCATCTAGTGCCTCTGGTTTACCAAGGACCTGAAGATAGGGTTCCATTTCCTCTGTTGAGAGACCAGCAGATTCGTAGATACTCTTCAATAGCGATGCACCGTCAGCCAGGAAAGTACTTGTTGATTCGGCCTGCTGGAAAAACTCAACGTATGAACTCATTTCTGCTTGCATGCCATTCGGATCAGCTAGCGCTATTGCAAATGCCTCTGGATGAGGAACAGAAATGGGGATAAGTGTGCGAAGCCGATCTGGGTATTTCCCAGCGAACTCCCAAGCAATGAATGCGCCCCAATCATGTCCTGCAAGGTGAAAACTTTCCCAATGTAATGCATCAGTAATTTGTCGGACATCCTCTACCAAATTTTCTGATGTATAAGATTCAATTCCTGTAGGTCGAGCACCACTTGAGTATCCACGTTGATTAGGGGCAATCACAGAGAAACCGGCTTCAGCTAAGGCAACGATCTGCTCTCGCCATTGGTAATTAGTATTGGGGAACCCATGCAAAAGCATGATTGGTTCTCCTGAAGACGGTCCGGCAATAAGCGCATCAAAAGAAAAGTCGCCAATGTCCATGACTACCTCCCTGATACCTGTCCCCTCTAGCTGAAACGAAAGGTTGCTTAGTTCGTTCATCTCCCGAATCGACTCCATATTTGTATGATCCATATCATCATCTTTACCATGATTCTCTTCCAACACGGAACTCTCTTCCCTTTTGAAGTCTTCGGACACCTCAATCGGAGTAGATGGGGTGTCCGGTCTAACCTTTGACGGTTCATCCGAAGTGTTAGCGGAACACGATGATGACAGCCCCAACAGAATGGCGAAAAGAAAAGCAACATGGATTACCGCCCATTTCGCTTCAGGTATTTTCATACAAAGTTACGGATTTTTTGTGAAAAATTCGTTAATTAGCGGAATGTAATGTTCAAGTGGATTCGAATCATATGATGAATCGAAAGCTGGTGCATCGTATAGTCTGCAGAATTCTTCACAATGATCATAGAACTCATGTCCTTCAAACGCATCTCTCGCATTACGGTTTCCCCCAAGATGATGCCAAAAGTAATAGCCCTGGAAAACGTCATGATGGGCTACCATCCAGTGATTTTCTTCCGAAACAAAAGGTTTAAGAACCGCAGCAGCTAGATCTGGATGGTTATGGGGTGTAAGTACATCGCCAATATCATGGATGAGGGCACACATAACGTACTCATCATTGCGTCCATCTCTTTCAGCTCTAGTCGCTGTTTGTAAACTGTGCTCAAGGCGATCAACGGGAAAGCCCCCAAAGTCATCTCTAAGCAGTTCAAGCTGTTGTGTTACTCGGCCGGGTAACGCACTAATCAGTGGCTCTCTCTGCGAGACAATCAACTGCCAATCTTCGCGCGTTGACTCTGCAAAAGATTTAAAGTTTGCACGCTTTACTGTGTCTTCCTTAGTTTCCATCTAATAACCTTCCCCTAGATTAAATCAAGCTTTCTTTGGATCAGGCACCCCCGGCCTTGTTCCCTCATGATGTTCAACAAATTCTATTAAATACCCATCAAAATCCTTCACGAAGGCGACAGTGACAGGCCACCTCTCAAGCTTCTCAGGTTCCATTACAGACTCACATCCAGCATCTATAGCGCGATCGTACACCCTTTGACAGTCCGAGGTGTTGATATATATTTTCCACATCGCAGTTCCCAAGTCAATGGGGGCATCGTTCTCTAGGTGTTGCGCTAATTGGATACGAGACCCGCCCTGTTCTGCTTGCAAAACCGCTTCAAGAACGCCCGGTATTTCAGTTCTGTGTTGAAGAGGCAACTCACAAACTCCCTCCCAGAACTCAAGTGCCTTATCGATATCTCTGACGTTAATGCAGTACTGTCCTAAAATCTGTGTCATCTTGCCTCCCAGTTTTATTTAAATTCTTTCACAACAAACACAAATGCACTAGTTTTTCACAAACAACTAATACGTATCTGCTCTGAGGGGAGAGAAATGAACAACAGGTATAAAGTGATTCAATGGGCGACAGGAATAACTGGACAAGCCTCACTTCGAGCTGTCATAAGGAATCCTAACCTTGAACTAGTTGCGGTCAAAGTGTATTCGCCTGAGAAGAACGGTAAGGATGCTGGCCAAATTGTTGGTCTTGACTCAACTGAAATCACCTGCACTGTTGACCCAACCCAAATATTAAGCACTGATGCCGATTGTGTGATCTACTCGCCGATGCCATGGGATGTGGAAGAGATCTGTGCGATCTTAATGTCGGGTAAACATGTAATAACCCCATGCCCGTACTGGTTCCCTTTCGTGCAAGATAGTGAATCTGCATTATTGATCCGAAAGGCATGCCAGCAAGGAGGCGTAAATTTTCATGCTTCGGGAATCAACCCTGGAGGAATCGCTGAAAAGCTACCTCTGACACTAAGTGGTTTATGCAACAGAATAGACAGGATCACGATGACAGAATACGGCGATTGTAGAGATTATGGTTCGCAGGGAGTGATAAGAGATTTAATGAATCTCGGCCGGACACCCGAGGAAGCAGACGACAATCCAGTCAAAGATCTGCTCACAAACTTTTGGAATGAGCCCATAGATATGATTGCTGAAGGGCTAAAAAGTGAAATAATCAAATACTCTGCAGAGCATAATTATATTCTTGCCAGCGAAGACATTGATACCGCTTCCGGAATGATTAGGAAAGGAACCATAGGTCTAAATAATTATCGACATGTAGGGGTTACAAAGGAAGGGACTGAAATCATCCAAGAGCAAATCTGGTTTATGGATGATCTCAGTCAGAATCGATTAGATAAGAAAATGGATATTCCTCAAGATTCGGGTTGGAGAATACGTCTGGAAGGCGATGTCAACCTAGTCGTTGACGTAAAGCTTGACGCCCCCACGCAACCAGAACGCACAGCGATGGGTATTAGCTTAACTGGCTTTCATTGTGCAAATTCAGTATCAGTAGTATGTGAAGCCACACCACCCGGGATAAAAACATTCCTCGACCTTCCGATCGTGACTTCAGCCCAAGGTCGCCACACAATATTTAGCTAGTCAATAACGCCACTGTTTCTCGGATCATTCTTATCCGATGCTGCTAATGGGGCACGCTCCCACAGGGCTTCACTGTCAAAACTTAATCTCCAGTCAGGTATGAACTCAATGACAACTCTGTCAGGGGAGTCAAGGTGTTGAATGTAAGCATCAACTCCTTCTTGCGTTGACCTGCGGTCACTCGCAAAGGCAGGATAAAACCAGTCAAGCGTCTCTCGGTCTTTGTGAACAATGCAGTCTCCCTTGTAAGTTATCGTTTTCCCAGTACCTAGTCTTGTGCCGGAACTCGTAATACAAACAGACGCGCGAGGAAACCTCTTTATAGCGGCGACCCTAGCTCTTGACTCAGCACATGTCATCCATATTTTGCCACCGTGATTGAAATAAGAGACTATCACTCCGACAGCCTCTCCCTTCTTATTCGTCCAGCTAAAGACGCACTCACGTTGTGCATCTAGAAGTTCCTGTTCCCTCTCGGGTGTTAAAGCGCAATTTTTAAGATCTTCAAAACTTTCTTCTCTATCTGTCATCAAATTCTCTCCTTGCTTAAACATTACTTCTCAGGAATTTTCTTTCGTAATCAAGCTAATAAAAGACTAAAGAGGATGCGCTATTTAAGATACTGGTTTACATTCTTCTCATGGAGGAAAGTCCAATTGAAAAGCATGAAGTCCTTATCGCTTGCCAGGCGTTAGGAGCAGCAGGGCTTGGCGATGGAATAGGGGGCCATGTTTCACGAAGAGTTACTGATCAAGAGGCTTTCTGGATCAATGCATTCGATCGAACTCTAAACGAAGTCACTGAGAGCGATATTTTTCTAGTTGACTACGATGGAAACGTACTCAATGGAAAACGCGAGATCAGCAAGGGGTTTGAATTCCATCCAGCAATCTACCAAAGACGTCAAGAAATTAATGCAATCGTGCATACGCACGGATTTTGGGGTACGGCGCTAGCAGGTCACGCTAGGCCATTGAAAATTCGCCACAATCTTGCTTGCTTTTTTCATGAAGACCAAGCGATCAGCCCAGATGACTCATTTACCTCAATAGGGGAAGCAATTGGAAAAGCGAACACCATAATTATTCCATGGCATGGTTGTATAACAGTTGGTACAACGATAGGACGAGCGACAGCGCTACATCAAACACTCGAAGAAATGGCAAAATTAGATGTCACTCTTGAACCGAGTAATGCTCCTGAACTCCCGAAAGAATGGAGAGATAAAATCAAGAACCTCATTGATGCTGAAGCACATTACCTAGAACAGACGTGGGAGTTAATGCAGCGAAAAATCAAAGGTAGAGAAAATTGAGCGTTACCTTCTCCAGAGTTGATACCAAACGTTATAGTCTTTCCATCGTTGAGACCGGTCACGTGTAGTCCAGTCCTTCTTCTTTCGCTTAACTTTATTTTCTGCTCTTGATCTACACACATAATCACCCTACCCTTCAAGCAGAGAGATAGCCGAGACCAGAAGCGTAAGAATAAGATGAACAAAGCAAACACCTCAGCAACTCAACAGCAGGACCGTATCACCAATCTTGACTACGTCAGGGGCTTTGCAACGTTGGGAATACTCGGAATGAACGCAATGATGTTTGGCCTCCCAAAACCTGCATACAATAATCTGGACTCGCAAGGAACAGACAGTGTGCTTGACTGGATCTTTGGAATTCTCGGAGAAATATTTATTGATCAAAAAACAATGGCCATCTTCTCAATGCTGTTCGGCGCAGGTATTGTTCTCTTTGCTGATAGGGCAGAGGCGAAGGGCAAGAAGCCATTCAGACTAACTTTATGGCGGAATTTCCTGTTACTAGTAATCGGTTTCTTACATATGATCCTGTGGGAAGGCGATGTTCTCATGGTCTATGGAGTATGCGCTCCCGTTATCTATCTTTTGCGCAAAAGGTCAACCAAATTTCTCTTCTCGATAGGAGCTCTGCTCTTCAGCCTCACAGCGCTTAATGGCATACTCACACAATCCTTGGTAAACGATGGAACTGCGCCACTGGGAGATTTCTGGTATTCGTCAAACCCAATGAGCGATGAAGTCGCATTCTGGTTTATTTTCGACGCCTTTTGCAGGGCGTTGGGGGCAATGCTCATTGGCGTTGGCCTCTACCGGTCAGGATTCATATCCGGAGCGAAAGAGAAATCGTATTATCAAAAACTACTTAGAAGGTGTTTTGCATTTGGTTTTCCTCTTACAGTCTTCGGTATTCTCATCCAGGTAGCAGGTGACTATGATTCCGATGTCGCTATTATTGGGCAAGTCCCAAACACTATTGCAACAGTCCCAATAGCCATAGGCTATGTCGCAATACTAACTTTATTGAACATGAAACCTGATACTAGATTTAAACTGAGAATCCGATCTGTAGGACAGATGGCTCTCACCAATTATTTGACCCAAACGATTATTGGGATAACGGTATTCGCTACGCTCTTTGAGAAAAGCGATATGAGCCGAACTGGAGTGTGGCTTTTCATCATTTGTGTCTGGGCTTTGCAGATTCTCTGGTCAAAAGCGTGGTTGACCCGATTTCGTTTCGGACCTATTGAATGGATGTGGCGGTGTGCAACATACCGTTCTCGTCAACCTATTCTGCGGTCTTCATCTTCCGATTGATATCAAAGTAGAGTAATTTTTATGACTGACTGGAGAGAAATTAGCAAGGAAGCAGCATTTGTCTCGCATAGATTGATTGGTTGGATCTATTGGGACCCAGATGCGATCAGTGCATACTCCAAACTTGGGATTCCCGATGGCTTTGGCTACTACGTTACTTCAAGAGCAGGTCTGTTGGGGAAAGCCGGCTCAGATTCAGTGTCAGCAGCGTATTATTCGATACACCCAGAATTTATTAACGCCAGCTACAGATTATTGAACGAGCATGCCGGTGTAGAAGACGCGATGAAAGTTAGAGATACAGCAGTATCTAATGGACTTAAAAAATATGCCTCGGAAATATGTGACGATTTCGCTTCGATGAATGAAGTACTCTGGGATGCCGCAAGGTTACTTCCAATATCTGGTCGCGTCCTTTTCGCTGCACAACTAGGGCACAGGCGCCTTGATGACCCACTCGTTGATGCTTGGTTAGCAGTGAATTGTATACGGGAATGGAGAGGAGACACCCATTGGGCAATGCTGGCAGCTGAGGGCATAACTGGAGTCCAGGCTGGGATTTTAGACGGAGCAAGAAGATCCTATGATGCAGATTGGTTGCCAAGAAGTCGAGGTGCTGATGATGAAGCTATTTCAACTGCCTATTCGGGTCTTGCGAAGCGCGGATTAGCAAACGAAGAAACAGTAACCGAGTCGGGTGTTGCGTACAGGCAATCGCTTGAGGACAAGCTTGACGATGCGTCTTCCTTGGCGTGGAGGAACCTCGGTGGAACCTCTTCACAGGACTTTATAGATCTGATTAACAAAGTCGGGGATACTCTTCTTGGGAGGATTGACGCGACCGGTGGCACAAAATGGATGCCTGCGGCCCGACGTTTAATGACTCTTCAGCAAGCTAAAACGGACGATCTCCAGCAATTGTGACACGCTCCATCCTCCTATAAAGAGGAAGGAAATCGTCAGTAGCAACATGCTGAACACATCTGTTATCCCACATCACAAAAGTTTCTGGTTCCCATTGGACGCTAAAATGAAGTTCTTCATCTCTGACTGCCTTAGCTAATTCTGCCAATAAGTTCGCACTTTCTTCACTATCAAGGCCATCAATATGGCTAGTGAAGAAATTATTGGTGAAAATTGAACGTAGACCAGTTTCTGGATGGGTCCGGATCACAGGATGCAGAACTGGAGGGAACTTAGTCTTATTCTCTTCATGGCTTTCGTCACTATTGAAGCGCGTACTTGGTCCGAACATCTTTGTGTAGTCGTTTACTGCGAATAAGTCATCAACGCGACTTTTGAGGTTAGAATCAAGCCTTTCATAGGCAGCGGCTGCATTAGCGAAATGAGTATCCCCACCATGTTCAGGAATAGATTTCCCTCTGAGAATTGAACCCATAGGTGGTTTCTCGCGAAAGGAAACATCTATGTGCCAATCTTGAGCAGCATTGTAATTTTGTCGAGGAGAGTCGCCTCCAGCTTCCAAAACAATAATTTCAGGGTAATCATCCAAATTGTCTGCAAACGGGTGAATTTCAAGCTCACCAAAATGCTTACCAAACGCTATATGTGCTTCAACCGAAATAGGCTGGTTTCGAAAGACAAGGACCTTGTGTGCGAGCCACGCTTCCTTAATTTCATCAACTTCGGATTGTTCAAGGCTGTCTATTCTGATGTCAGAGATTTCAGCCCCTATATGTTCGGTAAGCTTCTTTATTTTCATCAGCCCCCCTTATTCGTATTAAATATAATCTAAAGAGTATCACTCCACAATCGGAGAGTTATCCTTACAACCGGCAAAAGTGCGAATTTCAAAGAGTTGTTGGTGCATCGGATTTAAGCTAAACTTCGTGAGGTTTATAGCAAAAATAAAAGTGAGGTAATAATGGGCGTAGCTGTAGGTGACGCAATTCCAAATATTGAAATACGAGTACTGGGCGAAGATGGGCGTCCAACTCCCGTCAACTCTGGGGACATTCTAGGGTCTGGAAAAGTTGTTTTGTTCGCTGTTCCAGGAGCCTTCACGCCGGGTTGTTCTAACCTTCATCTACCTACATACACTGAGGGCGCAGCTGATCTAGCCGGAGCAGGTGTTGACTTAGTTGCTTGCGTTGCAGTTAATGACGTTTGGGTTATGGGCGCATGGAGCGAAGCCTATGGGGCACAGGATATACAAATGCTTTCAGATGGTAATGGTGAATTTACAGCTGCAATGGGCCTTACCATGGACGGATCCGGAGCTGGAATGGGTAGCCGTTCCAAGCGATACGCAGCAGTAATTGAAGATGGGGTAATTACTCATCTTGCCGTAGAAGAGGGAAGCATTGATGTGTCAACCTGTTCTGCTGTCCTTGGTGCTATCAGCTGAGAAAGTTCCAGTTAAATCCGAATTTTTAGGGTGTATGCCCCCTGGGACGGGAGTCCAGTTCCGAAACCTTTAAGTTGTGGCCTCTTCTACTGCTAACATAACTCACAAAAGTGAGAT
>MDTB01151128.1_pt1 | contig 75028 bp, 73 predicted proteins | sample 811161 | NCBI WGS metagenome assembly MDTB01 (sample SAMN05326650, study PRJNA326480) | marine metagenome | isolation source: seawater | place: Mediterranean Sea | collected 2009 | reverse complement strand
TGCTCCTCTTTCCCAAACATTCACTTTTACATTTTTAAAATCATCTGCTACCTCTGCAAAAGTTACATTTATTCTTTCAGGGAAATAATGATAGTTTTCTATTTTAGGTCCAATTTTTTCAATATCTACTTTTTCACAATCTTTAACAAAAAAAATTATATGAGGATTACCTATATTTACGCAGTGACCAAGTCCATATTCTTTTTCTAAAAAATTTATCGAAACTTTTCTTGGATCTAATCCTTCTATAAGAGGAATATCTTTCCAACCTTTGAACTTTACGAAACCCATATTTATTTTCACTTTTTTTTCACCTAAAACTTCTGCTTCTAAAATTCTTTTGGCTGCTTTCAATTTTATTTTTTTTTGATTATTTTCTTTTGAGATTAAATAAGCAATACATCTACTTCCATTTCCACATGCACCTACCTCAATTCCATCTGGATTATAAATTCTAATTGGAAAAGTGTCATTGACTTTTTTTTCAATAAAGATTATTTGATCGAATCCAATATTGTTCCTATTGCCTATTTTTATTATTTGTTCTTTAGAGAGATTTATATCATCTTTTCTTCTGTCAATAATTACAAAGTCATTTCCTAGACCATCCATTTTATAAGCTTTAAATTCCATATATTAATACTTAACTTATTTATTGACTTTTTGAACCTCTATTATAATTTAACGCCACTTCCGCAAAATAAACAATTTGCGGTGTCTTTGGAAACAAAGAGATCGACACCAATCAGCGAGGGTTCGCCCATTGGTGCGATAACTGCTGGGTAAAATTATGTTTGAAAATTTGACTAATAAATTTGATGAAGTTTTTGCTTCTTTAAAAAAGACACCATCACTTGATGAAAAGCAGGTTGATGAGGGGCTAAGAGGCATAAGGCAAGCCTTACTAGAGGCAGATGTAACTTTAGATGTTGCAAAAAACTTTATTGAAAATGTTAAGCCAAAAGCTTTAGGACAAGAGATAATCAAATCAACTTTCCCAGGGCAGATGGTTGTCAAAATAGTTTATGATGAATTAGTAAAATTACTAGGTGAGAAAAATAAAGATATAAATTTAAATGCTATTCCTCCTGTACCTATGATGCTAGTTGGACTTCAAGGTTCAGGCAAAACAACTACAACAGCAAAATTAGCAAGATACTTAGAAAAAAATAAAAAAAAGAAAATTATGATGGTTAGCCTTGACGTTTATAGGCCAGCGGCACAAGAACAACTAAGATCTCTTGGAGAACAAAATAATATTTTAACTTTACCAATTATTAAAGGACAATTACCAGCAGATATATGTAGAAGAGCTCTTAATGCAGCAAATCTTAATGGAACAGAAGTTATATTGTTTGATACTGCAGGGAGAACTCAAATAGATCTTCAAATGATGAGTGAAATTAAAGAGATAGAAAATATAGTTAAACCGGCAGAAATATTTCTTGTTGCAGATTCTTTGACAGGACAGGTAGCAGCAGAAGTAGCAAAAGAATTTAGAAATACTGTTAATCTTTCAGGTATTGTTCTTACAAGAGCTGATGGTGATGCAAGAGGTGGAGCCGCAGTAAGTATGAAGTATGTTTCAAATGTTCCTATTAAATTTTTAGGTATAGGAGAAAAAATTGATAATATAGAAGTTTTTCATCCAGAGAGAATAGCAAATAGAATACTTGGAAAGGGAGATATAGTTTCTCTGGTAGAGAAGGCTTCGGAGGATTTATCGGAAGAAAATTTAAAAAAAACTGAGGAAAATATTAAAAAAGGAAGTTTTTCTTTAGAAGATTATTTATCTCAACTAAGACAGATGAAAAAGATGGGTGGTATTGAGGGAGTTATGTCTTTTCTTCCAGGAGTTTCAAAAATTAAATCTCAAATGAGTGAAGCTGGTGTGGATGAAAAAATTATCACACAAAACGAAGCTGTTATTTTATCAATGACAACTCAAGAAAGAAAAAATCCAAAAATAATTGATGGATCAAGAAAAAAAAGAATTGCTAATGGCTCTGGCACAGACATAGCCGCTATCAATAAGTTGTTAAAACAATTTAAAATGATGTCAGAAATGATGAAAAAGATGTCTAAAGGAAATGTAAAAGGTATGACTGATAAAGGAATTCCGCCAGAACTTTTTAACCAATTGAAATAATAAAAGGAGAAAACATGTTAAAACTAAGATTGTCTATGGGAGGTACAAAAAAAAGACCAGTATATAAAATAGTTGTAGCTGACAGTAGGTTTCCAAGAGATGGAAGATTTATTGAAAAGCTTGGCTTTTTTAATCCACTTTTGCCCAAAGAAAAAAAAGAAAGAGTTGGATTAGAAACAGATAGAATAAAGTATTGGCTAGACCAGGGTGCAAAACCTACTACCCGGGTTGCTCGAATTTTAGGAGAAAATAAATTGATAGAAATGCCTGCTGCCGGAAATAACCCAAATAAAGCAATTCCGAAAAAGGAAAGAAAAAAAGAAAAAGATGAGGCACCAAAGGCTGAAGAGAAAAAAGCTGAGGCACCAAAGGCTGAAGAGAAAAAAACTGAGGCACCAAAGGCTGAAGAGAAAAAAGCTGAGGCACCAAAGGCTGAAGAGAAAAAATAATGTTTAAAGCCCAAGTATTTACACTTTATCCAGAAGTTTTCCCTGGTCCTTTGAACAAAGGTTTGTACGGGAATGCTTTAAAAAAAAACTTATGGAGCTTAAAAATTGTAAATATGAGAGATTATGCAGAGGATAAGCATAAAACTGTAGATGACACCCCTTATGGTGGAGGATCAGGAATGATAATTAAACCAGATGTTGTAGCAAAATCATTAGACTTAAATTTAGAAAAAGGTGAAAAGATTTATTACCTATCACCAAAAGGAAAAGTTTATGATCAAAAAATTGCGAACGAAATATCAAAAAAAAAATATATAAATCTTTTATGTGGACATTTTGAAGGAATAGATCAAAGAGTTATTGAAGCCAGAAAAATTGAAGAATTAAGTATAGGAGATTTTATTTTGTCTGGCGGAGAAACAGCAGCGCTAGTAGTAATTGACTCTATCTTAAGATTAATTCCAGGTATTATAGGAAATGAAAAATCTATAAAAGAAGAAACCTTTGAAAATGGACTTTTAGAGTATCCACAATTTACAAAACCTAAAATATGGGAAAAAATGAGCGTACCAGATGTACTTTTAACAGGGGACCACGGTAAAATTAAACACTGGCGTTTGGCCCAATCAGAGGCTATAACACGAGCTTTAAGACCGGATTTGTGGCAAAAATATAAAAAAAATTAATTTGATAAACATTAAAATGAAAAATATTGAGGAAATTAACAAAGCTAATTTAAAAAAAATTTTAGCATCAAAAAAATTACCTGAATTTAATCCAGGAGACATAATAAAAGTTGGTGTTAAAATCACTGAGGGTAAAAGAGATAGGATTCAGTACTTTGAAGGAGTATGTATTTCAAAAAAAAGTAGAGATATAAATTCTTCATTTACTGTGAGAAAGATATCTTTTGGTGAAGGAGTTGAAAGAACTTTTGCTTTATTTAGTCCTATTGTAGACTCAATAAAAGTTATTAGATCTGGAAAAGTTAGAAGAGCTAAATTATATTATCTAAGAGATAGAACTGGTAAATCAGCAAGAATATCTGAAAAAATTAGAAAAAAAATTGGTATAGACGTAGATGTTGCACCTGAGACAGTGAGTGAAGAAAATCTTTTAGAAAGTAACAAATTAGAGGAAACGAAAGAGACTACTTCAAAAGAAGTAATGGAAAAAAAATCCTCAGACAAAATAAAAGAAGTGAAAGCTGAAAAATTAGAAAAAACTTCTAAAGATAAAAAATAATTTTTTCTAAATGCCTAAAACACTATACGATAAAATCTGGAATGATCATTTAGTTGATAAACAACATGATGGAACATCTCTGTTATTTGTTGATCGTCACCTTGTTCATGAAGTTACAAGCCCCCAGGCGTTTGAAGGCTTAAGAAATACAAATAGAAAAGTTAGACATCCAGAACTTACTTTGGCTGTTGCCGATCATAACGTTCCAACTTCAGACAGATCTAAGGGGATTTCTGATTTAGACTCAAAAATTCAAGTTGAGACCTTAGAGTCAAATTGTAAGGAGTTTGGAATTGATTTATTTGGCATGAGAGACAAAAGACAAGGTATAGTTCACATAATTGGTCCTGAGCAGGGCTTTACGCAACCAGGCACACTAATTGTATGTGGTGATAGCCATACGGCTACTCATGGAGCATTTGGTTCGCTTGCATTTGGCATAGGAACTTCTGAAGTTGAACACGTTTTAGCAACGCAAACGTTAATGCAAAAAAAATCTAAAAATTTTAGGATTAATGTTAACGGTAATCTATCTCTCGGAGTAACTTCAAAGGATGTAATTCTTCAGATTATTGGAGAGATAGGAACAGCAGGAGGAACTGGATATGTAATTGAATATGCAGGAAATCTTATTTCCTCTTTAAGTGTAGAACAAAGAATGACAATCTGTAATATGACTATAGAGGGAGGTGCGAGAGCAGGATTAATAGAACCAGATCAAAAAATATTTGATTATTTAAAAAATAGACCCATGTCTCCTAAAAATCAAAACTGGGATAGAGCCATCGAGTTTTGGAGTACTTTAAAATCTGATAAAGATGCAAAGTTTGAAAAAGAAATAACTCTAGATGGAAAGGATATTTTGCCAATGGTTACTTGGGGAACTTCACCCCAAGATGTAGTTTCAATTGAAGGAAAAGTTCCAGATCCTGAAAAAGAAAAAGATATTGATAAAAAAAACTCAATACAAAGGTCTCTTGAGTATATGGGTTTAAAACCAAACACCACAATTAAAGATATAAAAATAGATAAAGTTTTTATTGGAAGTTGTACAAACGGAAGGATTGAGGATTTGAGAGAGGCAGCAAAAATCCTTAAAAATAAAAAAATTGCTAATCATGTTTACGGAATGGTGGTTCCAGGCTCAGGCTTAGTGAAAGAGCAAGCTGAGCAGGAGGGCTTAGATAAAATATTTAAAAATTCAGGGTTTGACTGGAGAGAACCAGGATGTTCAATGTGTCTGGCAATGAATTCTGATAAGCTTAAGCCAGAGGAAAGATGTGCATCAACTTCAAATAGAAACTTTGAGGGTCGTCAAGGTAGAGGTGGCAGAACACACTTAGTTAGCCCAGCAATGGCAGCAGCAGCGGCAATCTCTGGTAATCTTGATGACGTGCGAAAATATCAGAACTAGATGAAAAAATTTTCAACCTTAAAAAGTATCCCGGCATACTTACCAATAGTGAATATTGATACGGATATGATTATTCCAAAACAATTTTTAAAAACTATTAAAAGAACTGGACTTGGAAAAAATCTTTTTTTTGAAATGAGGTATAATGAAAATGGAGGAGAAATAAAAGATTTTATCTTAAATAATTCTCCATACAATAAATCTAAAATACTAATAGCTGGTAAAAATTTCGGTTGTGGTTCCTCTAGAGAACATGCCCCTTGGGCATTATTAGATTTTGGAATTACTTGCGTGATCAGTACAAGTTACGCAGACATTTTTTACAATAATTGTTTTAAGAATGGGATACTTCCAATAACCCTTGATGACCAAGAAATTAAACAACTTATTGATTATTCTAAAAGGAAAGAAGAAATAATAATTGATTTACAGGATCAAAGTATAAAATTTGGAAATGGCCAAATAAAGTTTGAAATTGATGAATTTAAAAAAAAATGTCTTTTAGAAGGATTAGACGATATTGCCTTATCTTTAGCAAAATCTTCAAAAATAGAAATCTATGAAAAAAATTTAAAAGAAAAAAAACCCTGGATATTTAGTGATAAAAGTTAAAAAAAGAAAAATTTTATTGTTACCCGGAGATGGTATTGGACCAGAAGTAATGAATGAAGTAAAAAAAATTATCTTTTGGTTAAATAAAAATAGATCTCTTGACTTTGATATTGAAGAAGATTTAGTTGGGGGTGTGGCCTATGATAAACATGGAACTCCAATAACAGACGAAGTTTTTTATAAAGCTATCGAAAGCGAGGTAGTTTTACTAGGTGCGGTAGGTGGACCAAAATGGGATAAAATTGATTTTACAAAAAAACCAGAGAGAGCTCTACTTAAACTTAGAAAAGAATTAAAATTATTTGCAAATTTAAGACCAGCAATATGTTTTAAACAACTTGTTCATTCTTCTTCTTTAAAGCCAGAAATTGTATCTGGTTTAGATATTATGATAGTTAGAGAACTTACAGGCGGTATTTATTTTGGCGAACCTAGAGGAATCAAATTAATCGATAATGGTGAAAGAAAAGGAATCAATACTCATACATATACAACTACCGAGATAAGAAGAGTTGCAAGAATAGCTTTTGATTTAGCTAAAAAAAGAAAAAATAAACTTACCTCATGTGAAAAATCAAACGTAATGGAAGCGGGGCAATTGTGGAGGGAAGAAGTTGAAGCTTTACATAAAAAAGAATTTAAAGATGTAAAATTAGATCATATGTTAGCTGATAATTGTGCTATGCAATTATTAAGGAATCCAAAGCAGTTTGATGTAATTGTAACAGATAATCTTTTTGGAGATATTTTATCTGATGAGGCATCAATGTTAACTGGTTCATTGGGCCTTCTGCCATCAGCTTCTCTAGGCTCAAAAGATAAAGATGGTAATATGAGAGCTATGTACGAACCAGTACACGGTTCGGCCCCGGATATTGCTGGAAAGGGAATAGCAAATCCTATAGCTACTATATTGAGTTTTTCTATGTCGCTAAGATATTCTTTGAATCTTGAAAAAGAAGCAAACAGCTTAGAAAATGCAGTACATAAGGTGTTAGACGATGGTTTAAGAACAAAAGATATAATGTCAGATGGCAAAAAAGAGGTTTCCACTAGTACAATGGGAGACGCGATTATTGCTTGTTTGCAAAAATAAATAATTTAAATTAATTTATGTTATTAAAAAAAAATGACTATCTATAATGCACCCGTAGAAGAGATGATGTTTTTATTTGAAAACTTAAAAGATAATAAAAACTATAATGAGATTGAAAAGTATAAAGAAATTAATTCTGAATTAGTTAAAGGGATTCTAGAGGAAGCTGCTAAAATTAATCAAGATATGATATTACCTCTAGCTAAATCTGGAGATGAAAATCCCTGTGTTTATGAAAATGGAGTGGTAAGAACACCCCCAGGGTATAAAGAGGTTTATAAAAAATTTATAGAAGATGGATGGACATCTTTATCGTGCGACCCAAAATACGGTGGGCAAGGAATTCCAAAAACTGTGAGTACTTTTTTTGAAGAAATGCTATCTTCTTCGAGTTTGGCTTTTAAACTTTATAGTGAGCTAAGTATTGGAGCTTATAACTGTATTCTTTATCATGCTAATGAAGAAGTAAAAAATAAATTTCTTCCGAAAATAGTTGAAGGAAAATGGAGTGGAACCATGTGTTTAACAGAACCGCAATGTGGAACCGATTTAGGATTATTAAAAACGAAAGCTATTCCAAAAGAAGAAGGATTATATGAAATTACTGGCCAAAAAATCTTTATAACTTCTGGTGATCATGATCTTACAGAAAATATAATTCATCTTGTTTTAGCCAGAACATCAGATGCGCCAAAAGGTACAAAAGGAATAAGTCTTTTTTTAGTACCAAAATATGTAGTTAATGAAGATGGTTCAGTGGGATCAAGAAATGGAGTAAATACTAATTCAATAGAAAGCAAAATGGGTATCAAGGGTTCACCAACTTGCGTTCTCAATTTTGAAAATTCAAAAGGTATTATGATAGGCCCAAAAAATAAAGGTCTACAATCAATGTTTACTATGATGAATTTAGAAAGAATAGTTGTTGGTATTCAAGGTTTAGGAGTATCAGAAACAGCCTATCAAAATGCGGTAGCTTACTCTAAAGAAAGAAAACAAGGCAAATCAAATAATAGTGTTAATGGTGAAACTGATTTAATCATAAAACATGCAGATATAAGAAGAAGTTTAATGAACATGAAATCAATAATAGAGGGAGAAAGATCTTTTGCATTTTGGTTATCACAACAAATTGATGTAAGTTTAAATCATAAAAGCAAAGATGTAAGAGATGAAGCTGCTAACATGGTTGCACTTCTTACTCCAGTTATTAAATCATTTTTTACTGATAATGGTGTAGATATTACCAACGATGCCATTCAAGTTTTTGGTGGATATGGATATACGAAGGACCAAGGTATTGAGCAGCTTTTTAGGGATAATAGAATTACCCCAATTTATGAAGGAACCAATTCTGTACAAGCGATAGATTTAGTTTATAGAAAAATTAGTTCAAATGGCGTATTTGAAAATTATATCAAAACTATTGATGTAGAGCTTAAAGGATTTGAAAAAAATAATGAACTTAAGGCTTTATTGAATATTTTTGAAAAATATAAGGAAATATTGGTTAGTTTTACTAAGTGGTTAAGGGACAAGATTGATTTAAATAAAGATGATGCTAGCGCAGCTTGTAATGATTATTTAAAAGTTCTTGGATATACCTCATTAGCATTTTCATGGCTAAAAACTATAAAAATAAGTTATGAAAAAATAAATACAAATAAAGAATTTTATGAAGATAAAATAAACACAGGCAGATATTATTTCGAAAAAATTTTACCAAGAGCACAGTCCCACTATGTTATAGGGACTAGTGGCAGCAAAACAACTATGGTCGCAAAATTTAATTAATGAATAAATACGATCAGAATTTAGGAAAAAATGATGCAAACTTTGTGCCACTTACACCACTTAGTTTTTTAGAAAGAGCCAAAGATATTTATCCAAATTATGAAGCACTTATATATGAAAACAAATCTTTCACTTGGTCACAAATTTATGAAAGATGTATAAAATTTGCAAGTGCTCTTAACAAGATTGGAATTGGCGAAGGAGATACAGTTTCTGTAATGGCATTTAATACACCGGAAATTTTTGAGACACACTATTCTGTACCAATGTCTGGAGCAATACTAAATACAATAAATACTAGACTAGATGCTAAAACAGTAGCTTACATTTTAGAACATAGTGAAGCAAAAGTTTTAATTGTAGATAGACAACTACATTCAGTTTTAGAAAAAGCTTTAAAAAGTATAAAAACAAAACCACTTATCATAGATATTCAGGATGATTTTGCTGATCAATCTTTACTGAAAAAGATTGGAGATAAAGAGTATGAAAATTTTTTGAATACTGGTGATAAGAATTACATTTGGAAAAAACCAAAAGATGAATGGCAAGCAATTTCTCTCAGTTACACATCTGGAACAACAGGCAATCCAAAAGGAGTAGTTTATCACCATAGAGGTTCATATTTAATGTCTACAGGTAGTGCTATAGCTTGGAATATGCCAAATAGGTTAAACTTTTTGACAGTTGTCCCAATGTTTCATTGTAATGGGTGGGGCTACCCTTGGACTATTCCAATGTTGAACGGTAAGACAATATGTTTGAGAGCCATAGATATTAAAAAAATTTTTCAATTAATAGATAAGCATGAAATTACTCATTTTGGAGGTGCACCAATTGTTTTAAATATGATTACAGGAGCCTCAGATAAAGATAAAAAAAAATTAAATAGAAAAGTTTATGTTTTGACAGCTGGGGCGCCACCACCAAGTATTATATTCAAAAAAATGGAGGCTTTAGGATTTGAAGTTATGCATGTGTATGGTCTTACAGAAACTTATGGTCATATTTTACAATGTGCATGGAATGATGAATGGAATTCTTACGATGAAGATAAAAAAAATGAAATTAAAGCTAGACAAGGAGTAAGATATCCAAATACTGAAGATGCAATGGTAATGGATCCAGAAACAATGAAACCTGTGCCTAGAGATGGAAAAACTATTGGTGAAATTATGATAAGAGGAAATATTGTAATGAAAGGTTATTTTAGGGATAAAGAAGCAACTGAAAAAGCTATGGAAAATGGATGGTTTCACTCAGGAGATTTGGCTGTGGTAAATCCAGATGGTTATATTAAAATTAAAGATAGATCTAAAGACATTATAATTTCAGGAGGAGAAAATATCTCGTCTATAGAAATTGAGAACACTTTAGCCAAACATCCCGGTGTATCAATCGCAGCAGTAGTTGCAAAGCCAGATGAAAAATGGGGGGAAGTTCCTTGTGCATTTATTGAGAAAGTAAAGGACAAAGATGTTAATGAAAAAGAATTAATAGATTTTTGTAGAGAAACTCTTGCAGGATTTAAAATTCCAAAAAAAATATCTTTTTGTGAACTTCCAAAAACATCAACAGGAAAAATTCAAAAATTTGAGCTAAGAAAAAAAGCAAAAGAGATTAATTAATAAAAAAAATGAAAAACTTTCCAATTACAAAATCAAGAAGATTAAGAAGTACACCATATACTGATAGAGTAGAAGCTCATGGTGTTAGCAGCTATACGGTGTATAATCATATGTTATTACCAGTTACTTTTAAATCTTTAGAATCTGATTACGAACACTTAAAAAAATTTGTACAAGTTTGGGATGTAGCGGCAGAGAGACAAGTTGAGATTTCTGGAAAAGATTCATCAAAATTGGTTCAATTAATGACATGTAGAGATTTATCTAAATCAAAAGTCGGAAAATGTTATTATTCACCACTAATTGATGACCAGGGATTATTAGTTAATGATCCAGTCATCAATAAATTAGGAGAAGATAGATGGTGGCTCTCGATTGCTGATGCTGATGTGATATTCTTTGCAAAAGGCCTTGCGGCAGGAAAAAAATTTGAAGTAGACATCAAAGAACCAAATGTAAATATTTTAGCTGTTCAAGGACCTTTGTCTTTTGATTTAATGGCAAAACTATTTGGAGAAGAAATTAGACAACTAAAATTTTATAATTTTAAGTATTTTGATTTAAAAGGCAAAAAATATTTTATTGCAAGATCTGGCTGGTCAAAACAAGGTGGTTTCGAAGTTTATGTTGAAAATAATTTGGACGGACAAAATTTATATGATTATCTTTTTGAGCTTGGAAAAGAATTTAATGTTAGAGCTGGATGCCCAAACATAATAGAGAGAATTGAGTCTGCACTTTTATCTTATGGAAATGACTTTGATAATAGAGACAATCCTTTTGAAGCTAATTTTGATAAATTTATAAATTTAGACTCTGAAGTTAATTTTCTTGGAAAAGAAAAATTAAAAAAAATAAAACAAAATGGAATAAACAGAAAACTTATGGGAGTTAAAATTGACCATAACAAAATAGACATGTATTGTGAAAAGACACTATACGATGATAACAAAAATATAGTAGGCTTTGTCAGATCAGCTACTTACTCTCCAACTTTCAAGAAAGTCATTGGAATTGCAATGATCAATAAACCTTATTGGAATTCCAAAGAGCAATTTAGGATAGAAATAGACGAAAAAATATTTTTAGGAACCGTTTGCGATTTGCCCTTCATTTAGTATAACTAATTCATCATGAATTTAGCAATTGTTGGAGCCACAGGCAACGTAGGAAGAAAAATTATAGAGGTTTTAGAAAATAAAAAATTTCCCTTAAGCAAAATATTTTTTGTAGCATCATCAAAAAGTGCTGGATCTAAAATTAATTTTAGAGGCAGGAAAATATTAGTCGAAGATGTAAGAAAATTTGATTTTTCTAAATCAGACATAACCTTTTTTTCTGCAGGACGTCAAATATCGAAAAAATTTGCATCTAAAGCTGCAAAGAGTTCTATAGTAATTGATAATTCAAGTTTTTATAGGATGGACCCAAATGTACCTTTGGTAGTTCCTCAAGTGAACTCTAAAGTTTTAAAAAAGATTAAAAAAAATATTATAGCAAATCCTAACTGTTCAACAGCACAACTCGTAATAGTTTTAAAACCCTTACATGAAATATTAAAAATAAAAAGAGTAATAGTTTCCACATATCAATCGACATCAGGTGCAGGAAAGGCATCAATGGATGAATTATTAGAACAAACAAAAAAATTTTTAAATAAAGAAAAAATTAGATCAAAAAATTTTACTAAACAAATTGCTTTTAATGCAATCCCCCATATTGATAAGTTTATTAGTGATGGATATACAAAAGAAGAAGTAAAAATGATAAATGAAACTAAAAAAATTTTAGATAAAAATATTAGATTAACTGCAACTTGTGTAAGGGTTCCAGTCTTGGTTTCACATGCTGAGTCAGTAAATATTGAATTCAAAAAAAACTTTAGTCTTAAAAAAGTTAAGGATATTTTAAAAAAAGCAGATGGTTGCAAAGTCGTGGATACAAAAAAAAATGGAGGATATATTACACAAATAGAAGCAGAAGGAAAAAATGACACTTTTATTTCCAGAATTAGAAGGGATAATACAAATAAAAAATCAATTAATCTTTGGATTGTCTCAGATAATTTGTTAAGAGGTGCGGCTCTTAACGCTGTAGAAATTGCTAAAGCTTACATTAAAATTAAAAAATGAAAAATAATAATCCTTTATCACCACATATACAAATTTATGATTGGCATATTTCATCTTTAGTTTCTATTTCTCATAGGATAGTTGGGGTAGTAAATTTTTTTATATTTAATTTGTTATGTCTTTGGGTAATATTAATTTCTTTAAATAGAAATTATTTTGAAGTTATGAATATTTTTTTAAATTCTTATTATGGAAAATTTACGACTATAGGAATTATATGGTCTTTTAGTTTTCACATTCTTAGTGAGATAAGACATTTGATCTGGGATTTAGGGTACGGTTTTAATTTAAAAATTTCTAAAATTTCAGGAGCAATTGTAATATTAGGATCTTTTTTAATGACAATATTAATTTATTTAATTGGAAGACAAATAATCTAATGATTAAAGCAACAAAAAAATGGATTTTCCTGAAAATAAGCTCAGTAATCTTGATACCACTAATGTTTTGGTTCATAATTAATTTTGCCAGTATATATAATCAAAATTATGAGACTATTTATCAATTTTTTTCAACACAACCCTCAAAATTTTTATTTTCAATATTCATAATTATAGCATTTTTCTTCTCGGCGCTTACTATTAGTGAGATTTTTGAAGATTATATACATGATGAAAAAATTAAAAATGTCGCAAACAAAATACTGTATTTATTTGCTATAATAATTCCTTTAATAAATACGTTTGTTATTTTAAGATAAATTTATGAATACATATAAAATTATTGATCACGAGTATGATGTAGTAGTTTTAGGAGCTGGTGGCTCAGGTTTAAGAGCTGCAGTTGGTCTAAGCGAAGCTGGATTAAAAACCGCATGTATATCAAAAGTATTTCCTACCCGAAGTCATACCTCAGCCGCTCAAGGAGGAATCTCGGCTGCTTTAGGAAACATGGGTGAGGATGATTGGAGATGGCATATGTACGATACAGTAAAGGGATCTGATTGGTTAGGGGATCAGGATTGTATTGAGTATTTATGCAAAGAGGCACCAAGAGCTGTTCTGGAATTGGAAAAATACGGTGTACCGTTTAGTAGAACTGAGGATGGAAAAATTTATCAAAGGCCATTTGGTGGAATGACTAAAAATTATGGCAATGAGCCAGTGCAAAGAACTTGTGCAGCAGCTGATAGAACAGGTCATGCCATCCTTCACACATTGTATGGGCAAGCACTTAAACATAACACAGAATTTTTTATTGAATATTTTGCTTTGGACTTATTGATGAAAAATGGAGAGTGCAAAGGTTTGATAGCATGGAATCTAAATGATGGAACAATCCATAGATTTAGGTCTCATATTACAATTATTGCGACAGGTGGATATGGAAAAGTTTATTATTCAGCTACTTCTGCTCACACGTGCACTGGTGACGGAAATGCTATGGTTTTGAGAGCAGGATTACCTTTACAAGATATGGAGTTTGTTCAATTTCATCCAACAGGTATTTATGGACATGGAACTTTAATTTCAGAAGGAGTTAGAGGAGAAGGAGGATATTTGCTCAACTCTAAAGGAGAGAGGTTTATGGAAAGGTATGCTCCAAAGGCTAAAGATCTTGCTTCAAGGGATGTGGTAAGTAGGTCAATAGCAATTGAAATAAATGAGGGCAGAGGTGTTGGAGAAGAAAAAGATCATGTACATCTCCACTTAGACCATTTGGATCCAAAAGTTATAGAGGAAAGACTTCCTGGAATTTCAGAGTCATCTAGATTATTTGCTAATGTTGATGTCACAAAAGAACCGATACCAGTAGTGCCAACTGTTCATTATAACATGGGAGGAATTCCAACAAATTATAAAGCCGAAGTTCTTACCTTGAATGGGTCTGAAAAAATTGTTCCAGGATTAATGGCCATAGGTGAAGCGGCTTGTGTTTCTGTTCACGGAGCAAATAGATTAGGGTCAAATTCGTTGATAGATTTAGTTGTTTTTGGAAGAGCGGCAGCAAAAAGAGCTTCAGAATTAGTTAAGCCAGGGAAACCACATGAAATAATTAGCAAAAATGAGACAGATAAATGTCTAGATAGATTTGATAGACTAAGAAATTCAAACGGTACAAATCCTACATCAGAACTTAGAAAATCAATGCAAAAGACTATGCAATCTAAATGCGCCGTATTTAGAACAGAAAAAACATTAAAAGAAGGTGTTGAGGAAATAAGAAAATCATATGATGGTATAAAGTCTATCTCTGTTAAAGATAAATCTCTTATATTTAATACCGATCTAGTAGAAACTTTAGAATTTGATAATCTAATTAGGCAAGCAATTACAACTATGGATTCTGCTTATCATAGAAAAGAAAGTAGAGGAGCTCACGCAAGAGAAGATTTTCCAAAAAGAAATGATGAAAAGTTTATGCAACATACATTATCTTGGTGCGATGGTAGTAAGACAAAAATAAACTACAGACCAGTTCATAAGTCGACCTTAACAAATGATGTACAGTATTTTCCACCACAAGAAAGAATTTATTAATGGTTCAAATTAATTTACCAGAAAATTCAAAAATCTTTAAAGGCAAATATTATAAAGACAAAACAGGCTCTAAAAATTTGAGGAGAGTAAATATTTATAGATGGGACCCTACAACCGGTGGAAATCCAAGAATTGATACCTATGAAGTAGATATGGATAACTGTCCTTCAAAAGTACTTGATATTTTGAATAAGATTAAAAATGAAATTGATTCATCTTTAGCTTATAGAAGATCATGTGCTCATGGTGTTTGTGGTTCTTGTGCAATGAATATGGATGGAAAAAATGGTCTAGCATGCACAAAACCCCATAAAGAAATTAAAGGTGATATTAATATTTATCCTTTACCGCATTTAAAAGTTGTTAAAGATTTAATCGGAGATTTAAGCACATTATATAAACAATATGAATCAGTTGAACCATGGCTAAAGACTTCAGATAGTAAAAGTGAAAAAGAAAATATACAAACGAAAGAAGATAGAGCTAAACTAGACGGATTATATGAATGTATAATGTGTGCATGCTGCTCTACTTCATGCCCAAGTTATTGGTGGAACGGTGACAAATATCTTGGTCCAGCAGTTCTTTTGCAAGCTTATAGATGGATCATAGATAGTCGAGATGAAGATAGAAAAGCAAGACTTGAAAAAGTAGCTGATGAATTAAAGTTATATAGATGCCATACCATTATGAATTGTACAAATTCATGTCCTAAGGGATTAAATCCAGCAAAAGCTATAGCTGCTATAAAGAAAATGCTTGCAACAAGCTAATTACTTATTTAAATAATTTCATCAATGAATTTAATTCAACACTTTGTAGGTGGAAAAAAAGTTAACGGAGAGTCAAAAAAGAGAGGTCAAGTTTTTGATCCTGCCACAGGTGAACAAAGCTCTGAGGTAATTTTAGGCACAAAATTAGATCTAGATAACGCAGTAGAACAAGCAAAATTAGCTTATGAAAAGTGGTCTGCTAAACCACCTCTGCACAGAGCAAGAGTTATGTTTAAATTTAAAGAACTAATAGAAAAAAACTCTGACAAACTAACAAAAATTATAGTTTCTGAACACGGTAAAGTTTACGAAGATGCTAAAGGTTCGTTATTAAGAGGTCTTGAAGTTGTAGAATTTGCTTGTGGAATTCCTCAAATGCTAAAAGGTGATTTTACTGAAAATGTAGGTACTGATGTAGATAGTTGGTCAATACGACAACCTTTAGGAGTTTGCGCTGGTATTACACCTTTTAATTTTCCAGCTATGGTACCAATGTGGATGTTTCCTATGGCTATAGCTTGTGGAAACACTTTTATTTTAAAACCCTCAGAAAAAGATCCTTCTTGTTCAATAATGTTAGCAGAGCTTCTAAAGGAGTCAGGACTTCCAGATGGAGTTTTTAATATTATTAATGGAGGTAAAGAAGTTGTTGATGCGATACTCACTAATAAAGATATTCAAGCAGTAAGTTTTGTAGGCTCAACACCTATTGCAAAATATATTTACGAAAATGCAGCAAAAAATGAAAAAAGAGTTCAAGCTCTAGGTGGAGCAAAAAATCATTGTGTAATTATGCCTGACTGTGATTTAGACCAAGCAGTGAATGGGTTAATGGGAGCAGCATATGGGTCCGCTGGAGAAAGATGTATGGCACAGTCAGTAGCAGTAGCTGTAGGTGGAATAGGTGATGAACTTGTCAAAAGGCTATCAAAAAAAGTAGAGGCACTGAAAGTTGGCCCTGGAATGGACAAAAATTCAGAAATGGGACCATTAGTAACAAAAGAACATCTTAAAAAAGTAAAGGGATACGTTGATTTAGGAGTTCAAGAGGGTGCTGATCTTTTGGTTGATGGAAGAAATTTGAAGCTTCAAGGTTATGAGAAAGGTTTTTATATTGGCGGATGTTTATTTGATAATGTAAAAAAAAATATGAGAATTTATAAAGAAGAAATTTTTGGTCCAGTATTATCTATAGTAAGAACAAAAAATTTTGATGAGGCGACTGAGTTAGTAAATAATCATGAATATGGAAATGGGGTAAGTGTTTACACGAGGGACGGAGATACAGCCAGATCATTTTCAAGCAAGATTAAAGTAGGCATGGTAGGAATTAATATACCTATACCTGTTCCTATGGCCTTCCATAGTTTTGGTGGATGGAAAAGATCTCTATTTGGAGACCAACATATGCATGGACCTGAAGGAGTTAGATTTTATACGAAATTGAAAACTATTACATCAAGGTGGCCATCTGGAATAAGATCAAGCTCTGAATTTGTAATGCCAACAATGAAATAATAAATAATGAATAAAAAAATTTCTTTAATTGGTGCAGGTCAAATTGGTGGAACTTTAGCCCATCTTATTGGAATTAAAGAACTTGCATCTGAGGTAGTTCTTTTTGATGTAGCCCAAGGAATTGCCAAAGGTAAGTCCCTAGACATTGCTCAATCTTCATCGGTAGATGGATTTAATGTAAAATTTTCAGGAACTGATAAATATTCTGATATCAAAAATTCTGATTTAATTATTATTACCGCTGGTGTTCCAAGAAAACCTGGAATGAGTAGAGATGATTTACTTAGTATAAACTTAAAAATAATGAAGCAGGTTGCAAAAGGAATAAAGGAAAATTGCCCAAACGCTTTTGTGATATGTATCACAAACCCCCTAGATGTGATGGTTATGGCTTTACAAAAATATTCTAATTTACCAACTTCAAAGGTTGTAGGAATGGCAGGAATTTTAGACACCTCAAGATTTAAATTATTTCTCTCATTAGAATTAGGCGTTCCCGTAAAAGAAATTCAGGCAATGGTGATGGGTGGACATGGAGATACAATGGTTCCACTACCAAGATTCACAAAAGTAGGGGGCAAAAAACTATTAGACTTAGTCAAAGAAGGAAGAATTTCTTTTGAAAAACTTGAGAGTATAAATCAACGAACTAGAGATGGAGGAGGAGAAATAGTAAAATATTTGGAAAAAGGATCTGCTTATTACGCACCCGCTGCTTCAGGAGTTGAGATGGCGTGTTCATACTTGAATGATGAAAAAAAAATATTACCTTGTGCTGCTTATTTGAGTGGTGAATATGGCGTAAAGAATTTATATGCAGGTGTTCCAGTAATCATCGGTAAATCAGGAGTTGAGAAAATTGAGGAATTACCATTAGATGAAAAAGAAAAAACTCAGTTTGACAATTCAATTGAGGCTGTAAAAAAACTTTGGGCTGCAGCATCATCAATAGATACAGACTTAAAAAAATAAATGAATATTCATGAGCACCAAGCCAAGCAAATTTTAAAAAAGTACGGTGCAAATACTCCAAACGGAGTTTTTGGATTTTCAGTAGAGGAAATTTTAAAAAAATCAAAAAGCTTAAAAACTGAGAAATTTGTTTTAAAAGCCCAAATTCATGCAGGGGGAAGAGGTAAAGCAGGTGGAGTGAAAATCTTAAGTAATTTAAAAGAGCTCGAGAAAGCAGCAAAAGATCTACTTGGTAAAAAATTAGTTACTCATCAAACTGGTCCAGGCGGAAAAGAGGTTAAGAGACTATACGTAGAGGAGTCAACAAATATAAAAAAAGAATTTTATCTGTCTTGTCTTGTTGACAGAGTAGATTCCAAAATTGCTTTTATTTCAAGTGATCAAGGTGGAATGGATATTGAAGAAGTAGCAAAAAAAGAACCAAATAAAATTATTACCACGAAAGTTGATTTAAAAGAAAATATTTCTGATGATGAGTGTAATCAAATAATCAAAATTTTTGGTTTAAAAGATAATACATTTTTACAAGCAAAGAATCTTATTAAATCAATTTATAAAATGTTCAAAGAATGTGATGCAAATTTAGTAGAAATTAACCCTTTAATAATGTCTAAAGAGAATCAGATTGTTTGTTTAGATGCAAAAATGAATTTTGATGATAACGCATTATTTAAACATCCTGAGATTTTAGCATTGCGAGATTTGAACGAAGAAGAATCAAACGAGATAGAAGCAAGCAAACATGATCTTGCCTATATAAAATTAGATGGGAATATTGGATGTATGGTAAATGGTGCTGGCCTAGCTATGGCAACAATGGATATAATAAAATTATTTGGAAAAGAACCTGCAAATTTTTTAGATGTTGGTGGCGGCGCATCTAAAGATAAAGTTTCAGCAGCCTTTAAAATCATCTTGTTAGACAAAAATGTTAAAGGAATATTAATTAATATTTTTGGTGGAATAATGAGATGTGATGTTTTAGCCGAGGGCGTTGTTGAAGCAGCTAAAGAAATGAAAGTTAATGTTCCACTTGTTGTAAGATTAGCTGGAACCAATTTTGAACAAGGTATAAAAATTTTAGATAAGTCAGGATTGAAAATAATATCAGCATCAAATTTGTCAGATGCTGCAAAAAAGATAGTTGAGGCAATAAAATAATGTCAGTTTTAATTAATAAACACACTAAATTAATTTGCCAAGGTTTTACAGGTTCTCATGGTACCTTTCATTCTGAGCAAGCACTAAAATATGGAACTAATTTAGTTGGGGGTGTTACTCCAAAAAAAGGAGGACAGATCCATTTAGGAAGACCAGTGTTTAACACAGTAAAAGAGGCAAAGCACCAAACTGGAGCAAATGCTACTATGATCTACGTACCAGCTAAATTTGCTGGCGAAGCAATTATAGAGGCGATAGATGCTTCTATAGATCTCATAGTTTGTATCACCGAAGGAATTCCAATTCTTGATATGATTAGAGTAAAGCAACGTTTGTCTGAGTCTAAATCAAGACTAATAGGTCCTAACTGTCCAGGAATAATTACTCCAGAGGAATGCAAAATAGGAATTATGCCTGGTGATATTCATAAACGAGGATCTGTTGGAATAGTCTCAAGATCTGGCACACTAACATATGAAGCAGTAGCTCAGACCTCCTCAAATGGACTAGGTCAGTCTACTTGCATTGGTATTGGTGGCGATCCTATCAATGGTACAAACTTTGTAGATTGCTTAGATCTTTTTCTAAAAGATGATGAAACTAAGTCAATATTAATGATTGGGGAGATAGGTGGAACAGCTGAAGAAGAAGCCGCAGAATTTGTCAAAAATAATAAAATAAAAAAACCTATGGTTGGCTTTATTGCCGGCCTGACAGCTCCTCCTGGTAGAAGAATGGGTCATGCGGGGGCTATTATCTCAGGTGGAAAAGGGGGAGCAATGAATAAAATTAAAGCAATGGAGAAAGCTGGAATTACTGTGGCTAAATCACCAGCCGATATTGGGAAAACTCTTTTGAATAAATTGTCACTTTAAAAAGTTGTTCTCACACACTATAATAATCTTATAGATTAATGAGCTCATCAAAAAATTTAGATTACAAAAAAACTTCATTTTTGAATAAAGCTAATAGTGCTTTTATTGAAGAAATGTATCTCAAATATATTGAAAAAGATCCAAATTTACCGCTAAGTTGGAAAAACTATTTTGATGATTTAAATGAGGATTTAAACTCAGTTGCTAGAGAAATAAAGGGACCAACTTGGAGTCCAAAAAAAGTTATTATCGACCAAAGCAAAATTTTAAAAAAATCGAAATATTCACCATCATATAATGAAATATTAGAAAAGGAAAAAATAGATTCAATTAAAGCAATAGCTTTGATAAGAGCATATAGAATAAGAGGTCATTTGATTGCAAATTTAGATCCTCTTGGCTTGATGAAAAGAGAATATTTAAATGAACTTCATCCAGAAAATTATGGATTTGAAAAAAAAGATTATGAAAGAAAAATTTATTTAAATTCTTATATGGATATTGGTTATGCTTCTATAAACCAAATAGTTTCAAAACTTAAAAAAATTTATTGCTCAACTATTGGGGTTGAATATATGCATATTTCAGACCCAAAAGAAAAAATTTGGTTTAGAGAGAGAATGGAAAAAGATGAAAACAGATTAAAGTTTACAACTATTGGAAAAAAAGCAATTTTGAAAAAAATAATTCAAGCTGAAGGTTTTGAGAAATTTCTTGCAAAAAAATATATTGGTACAAAAAGATTTGGACTTGACGGTGCCGAGTCTCTAATACCAGCTTTAGAACAAATTATAAAAAGGGGAGGTCAACTAGGTGTTAAAGAAGTAAAAATTGGTATGCCACATCGGGGTAGACTAAATGTTTTGGCTAATGTGCTGCAAAAATCTTATAAAAGAATATTTAATGAATTTTCTGGAGAATTTTCATCTAGTCATGACGACTCAACAGGAGATGTAAAATATCATTTAGGAGCATCATCTGATAGAGAATTCGATGGCAACTCTGTCCATGTAAGCTTGACTGATAATCCATCTCATCTTGAAGCTGTAAATCCTATTGTGTTAGGACAAACTAGAGCTAAACAATTTTTTCACAACGATAAAGAAAGAAAGAAAGTAATTCCAATCCTAATTCATGGAGACGCAGCTTTTGCTGGTCAAGGTGTAGTAGCAGAGTGCTTTGCAATGTCTGGTTTGAAAGGCCATAACACCGGAGGAACAATACATATTATAGTAAATAATCAGATTGGATTTACCACAAGTCCTAGATTTGCCAGATCAAGTCCGTACCCTTCTGATTTAGGAAAAGTTGTTGAGTCTCCTATTTTACATTGTAACTCAGATGATCCAGAAGCAGTTGTATATTGTGCTAAAATTGCAATAGAGTTTAGACAAAAGTTTAACAAAGACGTAGTTATAGATATGATCTGTTACAGAAGATTTGGACATAACGAAGGCGATGAACCTTCTTTTACTCAACCGCTAATGTATAAAAAGATAAGGTCTCACCCAACAACTTTAAATATTTATGGAAAAAAACTTGTTGATGAGGGTTCTCTTTCAGAGAAAGAATTTAAATATTTTAATGAAGAATTTAAAAAGTTACTTGATGAACAGTTTAAAACAGCTAAAGACTATAAACCAAAATTAAATTGGTTTGAAGGTACGTGGTCTAGGTATCAGCCCGAGAAAGGAAAAGATAAAAGAGGTATGACTGGTGTTGACTATAATAAACTAAGCAAGATATCTGAAAAAATCAATTCTTGTCCAGCAAACATCAATATTCATAAAACTATACAAAAAATTTTTATGTTAAGAAAAGAATCTGTTTTAAAAAAGAAAAACATTGATTGGGCAAATGCTGAAAGTTTAGCATTTGGAACATTATTAGAAGAAGGTTTTCCAGTAAGACTTGTTGGACAAGACACCGGTAGAGGAACATTTAGTCAAAGACATTCTGTATTAAGAAATCAAGAAGACAACACTAGATATATTCCATTAAACAACATATCGACAAAACAAAAAAGTTTTGAAATCGTTGATAGTCTTCTATCAGAGCTTGCAGTTTTGGGATTTGAATACGGTTATAGTTTGGTCGAACCAGAAACACTTACATTATGGGAGGCTCAGTTTGGTGATTTTGCAAATGGTGCACAAGTAGTAATTGATCAATTTATTTCATCTGGAGAAAGGAAATGGTCTAGAGCTTCTGGCCTTGTACTGTTACTCCCACATGGATATGAAGGGCAAGGACCCGAACATTCTTCCGCTAGACTTGAGAGATTTTTACAATTATGTGCTCAAGAAAATCTTCAAGTAATAAATTGTACGACCCCTGCAAATTATTTCCATGCTCTTAGAAGACAAATACATAGAGGTTTCCGAAAACCTCTAATTGTTATGACACCCAAATCTCTTCTTAGAAATAAATATTGTGTTTCAAATCTTGATGATTTTGGCAAGACTAACTCATTTCATAGAATATTATATGATCATTCTTTGGAAAAAAGCTCGAACTTTATTAAACTAAAAAAACCTGAAAATATTAGAAAAGTAATTATTTGCTCAGGGAAGATATATTTTGATCTTCTTGACTCTAGAGAAAAAAACAAAATAAACGATATAGTTTTCCTAAGAGTGGAACAATTATATCCGTTTCCGGTTAAATCTTTACTAAAGGCTTTGAAAAAGTATGGCAAAAAAACCAAATTTTATTGGTGCCAAGAAGAACCAAAAAATATGGGTGCTTGGACATTTGTAAAAGATTATATTCAATGGACATTAGATTACATTGGAGTTAAAAGAGAAGTAAAATACATCGGCAGAAAATCAGCAGCATCTCCTGCTACTGGGTATGCTAATAGACATATGAAACAACAAAAAGATATTATTAACAAAGTATTTAAATAATGAGTGAAAAAATTTTAGTTCCAGAACTAGGCGAAAGTATTACGGAAGCAACTGTATCTAAGTGGCTTAAAAATGCTGGTGACACAGTTGAGACAGATGAACCGGTTGTTGAACTTGAAACTGACAAAGTTAATCTAGAAGTCCCTTCGCCTTCAAATGGTGTATTAGGAGCGATAAACGTTAAGAACGGTCAAACGGTAGAAGTTGGCTCTGTTTTAGGAATTATATCTGCCAATGGTCAAGTTAAGGAAACTGTAGAATCAATTAATAGTAACGATATTGTGAAAGAAAAAGATAAGAAAAATAAAAATAATGCAAACGAGGAAGATGAAGATAATAAAGTAATTGAATTAGCAAAGCTTCAACAAAAAGAGTCAATAAAAATATTTGATGATTCAAATAAAATTGATGAAAAAAAAGTTGCAAAAATAGATGAAAGTGAAGAAGAAAAAAATGAAGACTATCTTTTGCTTACCAATGAAAAAGAAAAAGATCATCTTATTGATGCTAAGCCTTTATCTCCGGCAGTAAGAAAAATCGTTACTGAAAAGAAAATTGATATTGATGACATTCAAGGTTCAGGAAAAGACGGCAGAATCTTAAAAGGCGATCTGTTAGATATGATGTCATTTCAGCCTAAATCATCAGAAAGAAAAATAAAGTTTGGCCAAGAAGAGAGAATCAAAATGACGAGATTAAGACAAACTATCGCAAAAAGGTTGAAACAAGCACAAGAGAATGCCGCGATGTTAACAACCTTTAATGAAGTAGATATGTCTGAAATAATAAAAATTAGAGAAAACAATCAAAATGATTTTCAAAAAAGATTTGAAATCAAGCTAGGATTTATGTCTTTTTTTGTTAAAGCTTGCGTAATTGGCCTTAAAAACTTCCCAATGATTAATGCAGAAGTCGAAAATGATGAAATGGTTTATAAAAATTACTATAATATTAGTTTTGCTGTCGGAACTGAGAAAGGATTAGTAGTACCTGTATTAAGGAATGCTGATGAATTATCTTTTGCGGAAATAGAAAAAAAAATAAAAGATCTTTCTGATAAAGCTAAAAAGGGGAACCTTACAATTGAGGACCTTCAAGGTGGAACATTTACCATTAGCAATGGTGGAGTATATGGTTCAATGCTATCTACACCTATATTAAATCCGCCTCAATCAGGGGTTTTAGGAATGCATAATATTGTAAAACGACCAATTGTAGTTAATGATGAGATTAAAATAAGACCTGTAATGTATCTTGCACTTTCTTATGATCATAGAATTATTGATGGAAAGGACTCTGTTACATTTTTAAAAACTTTAAAAGAACTTCTGGAAGATCCAAGAAGGTTATTTTTAGATATTTAAATGAAAGAAAAATTTGATGCTACAATAATTGGTGGAGGTCCTGCTGGGTATGTGTGTGCTATTAGATTATCCCAATTAGGTTTGAAGACAGCATGCATAGAGTCCAGGGGTAGCTTAGGTGGAACTTGTTTAAATGTTGGCTGTATACCTTCAAAAAGTCTCTTAAATTTGTCTGAGAATTTTCATAAAGCAAAAAATTTTAGTAAGATTGGTATTGAAGTTGGTGACTTAAAATTAAATTTGCCAAAAATGATGCAGAATAAGACAAAAGCAGTCACAGTCTTAACAAAAGGGGTGGAGTTTTTATTTAAAAAAAATAAGATTACATATTTTAAGGGTACAGGTAAATTTAAATCTAAAAATGAGATAACGATTCAACAAGACAAGGGAGAGATTTCAATTCAAACAAGCAATGTCGTAATTTGTACCGGATCTGAACCAGTAAATTTTAAAGGAACTTCTTTTGATGAAGAAAAAATCGTTTCATCAACCGGTGCGTTGTCTTTAAATAAAGTTCCAAAAAAGATGTTAATAATAGGAGCTGGTTATATAGGTTTAGAAATGGGCTCAGTTTGGTCGAGGCTTGGATCTGAGGTTCATGTATTAGAGTATCTTGATCATATTACTCCTGGAATGGATAGAGAAATTGGTATTGAATTTATGAAAATTTTAAAAAAACAAGGAATTACATTCCATTTAAAAACTAAAGTAAATTCAATTAAAAAAAATCAAAAAGGTGTAATAATCTCAGCGTCAAATGAATCTAATAAAGATATAAAATTTGAGGCTGATGTAGCCCTTATATCTGTTGGCAGGAAAGCTTATACAAAAGGTTTAAATTTAGATGCCTTAGGTATTCGTACAGATAATAAAGGTTGTATAGAAACTAATGAAAAGTTTCAAACCTCGGTTGAAAATATTTATGCTGTTGGTGATGTAATAAAGGGACCTATGTTAGCTCACAAAGCTGAGGAAGAGGGAATAGCTGTAGCAGAAATAATAGCTGGTCAATCAGGCCATGTAAACTATAACGTAATTCCAGGTGTCATTTATACTAGTCCAGAAGTAGCTTATGTCGGTAAAAATGAGGAACAATTGAAAGTAGAAAATAAGTCCTATAAGGTTGGTAAATTTCCTTTTATGGCAAATTCTAGAGCAAAAGCAATAGATGAACCAGAGGGATTTGTTAAAATATTAGCAGACTATAAAACTGATAAAGTTTTAGGCGTTCATATTATAGGGCCACATGCCGGTGAAATGATAGCTGAAATGTCTGTTGCAATGGAATTCGATGCAAGTGCAGAAGATATTGCTAGAACTTGTCACGCACACCCAACCTTTTCTGAAGCAATAAAAGAAGCTGCGTTATCTGTAGATAAAAGGCAAATTCATTCGTAGAATACTTTTATAAAAAAATTGAATGAAAGTTCCTGTTTTATTACCAAACATATTTAATTATCCATTTACATATGAGTCAAATTTTGAGTTGAAAACTGGGGATTATGTAATTGTTCCATTTGGAAAAATTAAAAGAGTTGGAGTAGTATGGAATGAATTTGAGAAAGAAAAGAAGAGAAACTTCTTAACTAAAAAAGTTCTCAAAAAATTAGAAATTGACCCTTTAAAAAAAAGTACAATTAGTTTTTTAAATGCATTTTCAGGTTATAATCTCATTCCAAAAGGAATGGCCCTTAAACTTCACTTATTAAGTAATGAAGCAATTAAATGGGAAAAAGAAAAAGACTTTGAAATTTTTAATCAAATTAAAAAAATAAATCAATATCATCTAAATCATGAACAAAAAAGATCATATGAAGAAATTACTGAGAATGATGGAAAATTTAGAGTTCATTTACTTCAAGGAACAACAGGATCAGGAAAAACAATTGTTTATTTTAATAGTTTAAAAAAAAAATTGGATGAAGGTTATCAAGGTTTGATTTTATTACCTGAGATAGGATTAACAAATGAATTTGAAAAAAAGTTCATTGATTTTTTTGGTTTTAAACCATGCATCTGGCATTCAGGTATTACTAAAAAAAACAAAAAAATTATTTGGAGCGGGTTATCCAAGGGGAAATTAAAAGTTGTTATAGGAGCCAGATCTGCTTTGTTTTTACCATTTAAAAAATTAGGAATTATTATTGTTGATGAAGAGCATGATCAATCTTATAAACAGGACGAAGGAGTTATCTACAATGCGAGAGATATGGCTATTTCTAGGGCCTATTTTGAAAATATTCCAATAAATTTAATAACTGCTGTTCCCTCTTTAGAAACTTTTGAAAATGTGAAAAAAAAAAAATATGAGATGTCGCGTCTGTCTTCAAGATATAAAAATGCAATGTTACCAACTCCAGAAATAATAGATCTTAACAAGCATGAACTTTCTAAACAATCCTGGATTTCAAAAAAAACTATTGAGAAAGTAAAAGGCCATTTGGAAAAAGGTGATCAAGTTCTTTTTTTTCTAAACAGAAGAGGTTTCTCTCCGTTCGTTTTTTGTAAAAAATGCTTAAAAGTATTCGCTTGCCCAAATTGTTCAATAAATTTGGTGTATCACAAAATTAAGAAAAATCTATTATGTCATTACTGTGGCCATAATTCGAGTCTTGCTAGGGAATGTAAAAAAAATGAAAAATGTGAAATAATTTTTAGCGGACCTGGGGTTGAAAGAATTAGCGAAGAAGTAAAAAAAATATTTCCAGAATATAAATCATTAATATTTTCAAGTGATACGATGAATAAAAAATCCTCATCACTTAAATTAGAAGATATTACTCAAAATAAAATTAATATTTTGATAGGAACTCAACTTATTTCAAAGGGATTTCATTTCCCATTCTTAAACTGTATCGTAGTACTTGATATTGATTTATGTTTTCAAGGTTATGATTTAAGAAGTGCTGAAAAAAACTTACAGCTGTACCATCAGCTTTCTGGAAGAGCTGGAAGAGAAGGCAAAACGTCATTTATTTATTTCCAAACATATAATTTAGAAAAAAAAATAATTTCAAAACTTACTCACGAGGATCCATTTATTTTTTTAAAAAATGAATTAGAATTACGCAAAAAGAACTTTCTACCACCATTTGAAAGATTTATTTCAATCATAATTTCCTCTAGTAACGCAGTAACTCTTGAAAAAGAGTCAAATAATCTGAAAGAATTTTTATCCGAAAAAATTGATGCAAGAATATTAGGACCTGTGAATGCACCTATTTATAAGATTAGAAATAAATTTAGAAATAGATTACTTATAAGAGCTGCTAAAACTTTAAAAATTCAAGACACTTTGTCATACGCTCTTAACAAATTTAAATTATCTAAAGGAATAAAACTAATAGTTGATGTTGACCCTATTAATTTTAATTAAATTACCAAAAATGGGTTTTTTCAACAATCTGTCGCTTGAAGAGTGCTATTTCATATGTTAATTAATTTTTAGAATTTAAACATTCTAATCTAAAGGAAAAACTTTGAGCAATCATTCAATATCATCACAATCTGTTAAGAACAGTTATTCCCAGGCTTTATATGAACTAGGAAATGAAAACAAAATCTTGGAAAAGTTAGAAACTGAGACCAATTCTTTAATTAATTTATTTAAAAATTCAAAAGAGTTTGAAAATTTTATTCTAAATCCAATTAGTAAGCCTAATGATCAAATAAAAGTTTTGAATAGTTTGTGCGAAAAATATTTATTTTCTGATATTTTGAAAAAATTTTTGGGAGTTTTAATTGTTAAACGAAAATTATTTTTTCTTAATAAGATTCTAAAGGACTTTCAAAAGATTTGTTCATCTCAAAGAGGTGAAATTTCAGGCAAGTTAATAGTTGCACAAAAATTGGAAATTTCTAGAGTAGAGGAAATTAGGAAAAAAATCTCAAATAAAATAGGTTCAAATATAAAACTAGAATATATTCATGATCCTAATTTGATTGGTGGATTAATCTTAAAAATTGAAAGTTTGATGATTGATACATCTATTAAAAATAAACTAAAGATATTAGAAAACAAATTATTAGAGGCTTAAATGGAAATAAACCCTTCCGAAGTTACAAAGATATTAAAGGAACAAATTAAAAAATTTGGGGATCAAGCCGAGGTTTCTGAAGTTGGTCAAGTATTATCAGTAGGCGATGGTATAGCTAGGATTTATGGATTAGATAATGTCCAGGCCGGAGAAATGGTAGAATTTTCCGATGGGTCTAAAGGTATGGCTTTAAACTTGGAAAGTGATAACGTTGGAGTGGTCATTTTCGGAGATGATAGAGCAATTAAAGAAGGTGATAATGTAAAAAGAACAGGTTCAATTGTAGATGTGCCTGTAGGTAAACAACTTTTGGGAAGAGTTTTAGATGGATTAGGAAATCCTATAGACGGTAAAGAAGCTTTAGATAAAAAATTGCAGAGAAAAAGAGTTGAAGTAAAAGCACCAGGAATAATTCCTAGACAATCAGTCAGTGAACCTATGCAAACAGGATTAAAAGCTATAGACAGTTTAATTCCTATTGGGAGAGGACAAAGAGAACTCATAATTGGAGATAGGCAAACAGGAAAAACTGCGGTTGCAATAGATACAATTATAAACCAGAAAAAGATTAATGAGTCTGATGACGAGAGTAAAAAGCTATATTGTATTTATGTTGCTATTGGACAAAAAAGATCAACTGTAGCACAAATTGTAAAAACTTTAGAAGATGCAGGTGCAATGGAATATACAATAATAGTATCCGCAACAGCCTCTGACTCAGCACCTTTGCAGTTTTTGGCTCCTTATACCGGTTGTACAATGGGTGAGTATTTTAGAGACAATGGAATGCATGCACTAATCATTTATGATGATCTGTCAAAACAAGCCGTTGCGTATAGACAAATGTCGTTGTTATTAAGAAGACCTCCAGGAAGAGAAGCATATCCTGGAGATGTTTTTTATTTACATAGTAGATTATTAGAAAGAGCAGCGAAATTAAATGACTCAAAAGGAGGAGGTTCACTGACTGCTTTACCTATTATAGAAACTCAAGCAGGGGACGTTTCAGCATATATTCCAACTAATGTAATTTCTATAACTGATGGACAAATTTTTTTAGAAACTGAATTATTTAATCAAGGAATAAGGCCTGCTGTTAACGTAGGTTTATCAGTATCTAGAGTTGGATCTGCTGCGCAAACTAAAGCAATGAAAAAAGTTGCAGGCTCAATCAAACTAGAACTGGCACAATATAGGGAAATGGCTGCTTTTGCTCAGTTTGGTTCAGACCTAGATGCTTCAACTCAAAAATTGTTAAATAGAGGATCTAAACTAACTGAACTTCTTAAACAAGGCCAGTATTCTCCAATGACGGTGGCTGAACAGGTTATATCAATTTTCTGTGGTGTGAGAGGATATTTAGATGATATTGCACTAAATGATATTGCAGAGTTTGAGAAAAAAGTTCTTCAAAAGTGTAAAAATGATAAACCAGAAATAATCCAATCAATCATAAGCTCTGGAAAACTCGAGGAAGAGTTCGAAAAAAAATTAATTCAATTAATTAAAGAAATAAAAGGTAAATAATGCCAAGTTTAGATGATCTTAGAAAAAGAATAACAAGTGTAAGATCTACTCAAAAAATTACCAAGGCTATGAAAATGGTTGCGGCAGCTAAATTAAGAAAGGCCCAAGAAAATGCTGAGAAGGGAAGACCATACTCAGAAAAAATGAATAAAATTATCTTAAATTTATCAAAAAGTATAAATAATAATGAAAATGCTCCAAAATTATTAGTTGGAAATGGCAACAGCAATATACATTTATGTGTTGTTCTTACTGCAGACAGAGGACTATGCGGAGGCTTTAATACGAATATAATCAAAAAAGCTAAAAATTATTTTGATAAACTAAAGGTAGACGGAAAAAGTTTCAAAATTATTACTGTAGGTACCAAAGGATATGATCAATTAAAAAGACAATATAAAAATAATATTATAGAAAAAATTTCTTTTAAAGACTCAAAAAACGTAAATTTTTTTGATGCAACTAAAGTTGGTAAAATAATAATAGATAAGTTTAGCAACAATGAATTTGATGTTTGTACAATTTTTTATAATAAATTCAAAAACGTAATAACACAAATTCCTCAAACTCAACAAATAATACCATTAGAATCAGATCATTTAAAAACAGAAGAGAATGAAGGAAATAATATTTATGAATTCGAGCCAGATGAAGATGAAATATTAAGTAATTTATTACCAAAAAATATAACTACCCAGATATTTAAAGCTATGTTAGAAAATTCTGCAAGTGAACAAGGTTCAAGAATGACTGCTATGGATAATGCCACTAGGAATGCTGGTGAATTAGTTGATAAGCTCACAATTGAATATAATAGAAGCCGTCAAGCAGCAATAACTAAAGAATTAATTGAAATAATTTCTGGAGCAGAAAGTTTATAAAATGAATAAAAATGGAAAAATAACACAAGTTATAGGTGCCGTTGTTGATGTGAAGTTTGATGGAGATTTACCAGAAATTTTAACTGCATTAGAATGCAACAATAGAGGAAATAGATTAGTACTTGAGGTTGCTCAACACCTAGGAGAGTCAAGTGTTAGAACAATTGCTATGGATAGCACCGAGGGACTTAAAAGAGGTGATGAAGTTAAAGATACTGGTGCACCTATACAGGTCCCTGTAGGACCAAAAACGCTTGGAAGAATTGTAAACGTTATTGGTGAACCAATAGATGAAAAAGGAAAAATTGAGTCTAAAGAAAACTGGCCAATACATAGACAAGCACCTTCTTTCAATGACCAATCGACTGAAACTGAGATATTAGTAACTGGAATAAAAGTAATTGATCTTTTAGCTCCATATGCAAAAGGAGGAAAAATTGGGCTCTTTGGTGGAGCTGGAGTAGGTAAAACAGTTATCATAATGGAACTTATTAATAACATCGCTAAAGCTCATGGAGGGTTTTCAGTATTTGCAGGAGTTGGTGAAAGAACAAGAGAAGGAAATGATTTATATCATGAAATGATAGAGTCTGGAGTTATCAAACCCGAAGGTGAAGGATCTAAAGCTGCATTAGTTTATGGTCAAATGAATGAACCTCCTGGAGCAAGAGCTAGAGTTGCATTGACAGGTTTAACTGTTGCTGAATATTTTAGGGATAAAGAGGGTCAAGATGTTCTTTTTTTCGTTGATAATATTTTTAGATTTACTCAGGCAGGCTCCGAGGTGTCAGCTCTTTTGGGAAGAATACCTTCAGCAGTTGGATATCAACCAACTTTAGCTACTGATATGGGAAATTTACAAGAAAGAATCACTACTACCAATAAAGGCTCAATTACTTCAGTTCAAGCAATTTATGTCCCTGCAGATGATTTAACAGATCCAGCTCCTGCTACATCTTTTTCTCATTTAGATGCCACAACAGTTCTTTCTCGTCAAATTGCTGAGCTAGGCATTTATCCAGCTGTAGATCCGTTAGATTCCACATCAAGAATTCTTGATCCGAGAGTTGTGGGCGAGGAACATTATAAAGTTGCAAGGTCTGTTCAAAAAATATTACAAACTTATAAGTCATTACAAGATATTATTGCCATTCTGGGGATGGATGAATTATCTGAGGAAGATAAATTAACAGTTTCTAGAGCTCGTAAGATTCAAAGATTTTTGTCTCAGCCCTTTTTTGTTGCTGAAGTATTTACTGGGTCTCCAGGTAAATTAGTTGATTTGGACTCAACTATTAAAGGTTTTGATGCGATTTGCAAAGGAGATTATGATCACTTACCCGAAGCTGCATTTTACATGGTTGGAACTATAGAAGAAGCTGTAGAAAAAGCAGAAAAAATGGCTAAAGAAGCTGCAGCATAATGAGCAATATTTTTAAAATAGAAATAATTAACCCTGAAAAATTATTTTTATTAAAGGAAAATGTAAGCGAGGTAATCATTCCTGCATTCGAAGGTGAAATTGGAATCTTAAAAGATCATATACCAATTATTTCATTTTTAAGACCAGGAATAATAAAGATATTTAAAGAATCTAATTTAGACAGTTTTTATATTGAAGACGGTATTATTGAATTTAGAGATAATTCTTTAACTATATTAACAAGTTTTATATTTGACTTGAAAGAAAGAAAAGAGTTTCAAATAGATAAATACATTGTTGATACTAAAAAAAAGTTAGAGAATGATAATATTAATGATCAAGAAAGATATCTACTAAACTATAAAATTGATGTTTTAAAGGAACTTACAAATTAAAAATAACTTTATTGAGTTCTTTTTGCACTTTTAAATACACTGTATATTTAAAATCTACAACCACCTGAGTAATTTCCTCTATTTTAATCCATTTCCAATCCATAAATTCAGGATTTCTTGTTTGAAGATTTATTTCATTATCGGTACCCAAAAACCTAAATATATACCACTTTTGTTTTTGACCTTTGAATCTACCTTTCCATATTATTCCAAGCAAATTCTCAGGAAGGTTATAATAAGTAAAACCCTCAATTTCTTTTATTAATTCAACACTTTTAATGCTAGTTTCTTCTTTTAACTCTCTTAGGGCAGCACTAAAGAAATTTTCATTTTTATCTACACCACCTTGGGGCATTTGCCAAAAATTTTTTGGATTATCAATTCTTTTTCCGACAAATACATAGTTCTCTTTATTCAAAACAACCATACCAACACCATTTCTCAATGGTAGTTTTTCAAATTTTTCTAACATAATTAACCTTTAAGGAGTTTTATAGCAAAGTTTAACTGATTATCTTGTTTACTATTTATTTTAAATTTATCGGAATTTTCAACTATAGTAATATCAGGAGTAACACCAACCTCTGATATTGATTTTCCAGAAGGTAAATAATATTTTGAAATTGTAAGTCTTATTGCCCCACTATTTCTTAAAGGAATTATAGATTGTACAGATCCTTTGCCGTAACTATTTTCACCTAATACTATAGCCCTTTTATGGTCCTTCAAAGCTCCAGCAACTATTTCTGAGGCAGAAGCTGATCCTTGATTTATCATAACCAATAAAGTTTTACCCTCAATTAAATCACCTTCACCTGCAAACCACTTTCTGTTTTCTGATTTTTTTCTCCCTTTTGTAGAAACTATTTCTCCACTTTCTAAAAAGAAGTCTGATATTTTTATTGCTTGGCTCAATAATCCACCTGGATTATTTCTTAAGTCAAGAATAAAAGTTGAAATATTTTTTTTGTTAAAATTTTTTATTTTTTCTTTTACTTGAGAACTACTATTTTCATTAAAAGCTGTAAGTCTTAAATAACCGATTTCATTATCTATTACTCTAGACTTTACAGATTCTATTTTAATTATTTCTCTAGTTATATTAAATATTAGTGCTTTTCTAACACCTGGTCTACGCACTGTTATTTCTATACTAGTCCCAACAGGTCCTCTCATTATATCTACTGCTTCGTTTAAAGATTTCCCTTGCACCTGAACATCATTAATTTTTACTATATAATCTCCAGCCTTTATTCCAATTTTAGAAGCTGGAGAATTGTCAATTGGCGATATAACCTTAACAACTCCTGCTTCCATACCAACTTCAATTCCTAATCCCCCAAACTTACCACTTGTTTCAGTTTGCATATTTTTTAAAGTCTCTGGAGACATATATGCTGAATATGGATCTAATGATTGTAAGACTCCGTTAATAGCAGAATCCATTACTTCACCTTGATTAATTTCGTCGACATATTCTTTATTTATTTTATCAAGTACTTCTGAAAAAAGATCGATTTTTTTATATAAATCTTCTTCATTTTTTGAATACGAAAATGAAGAAAAAAAAAGTAAAAATACTAAAGTAAGATTTAAAATTTTTTTCATATGATTAATTTTTCCTTAGGTATGAGATTAGCCCACATTTTTTCTAATTCATAGAAATTCCTTTTTTCAGGATTGAAAACATGTACAATTAAATCAATTCCATCAATAAGTTTCCAATCATTACTTTCATTGCCCTCAATTTTACAATTTAAAATACCATTAACTTTAAATTCTTCTAAAACTTGCTCTGAGAGTGCTTGCATATGTCTAGAAGATGTGCCACTTGCAATAATCATTAAGTCAGCTATAGATGATTTTCCTTTCAAATCTATAGTAACGATATCAAGAGCTTTATTTGAGTCAAGTATTCGAATTATTTTGTTTTTTAATTCAGAAATTTTGTCCATCAACAATATTTACACTATCAAATTTTTCTCAATTGAGAAGATGAAATATTTACTTTATCAAAGTTAATAAATTTAATACACTTTTTGCTTATTTCCTTATAAGCCTTAGATTTTAGTGATTTTGATTTATATCCAAGTCTATCAAAAACTAAAATATTACACTTTTGAGAAATATCCTTCCAACCGACCCATTTATGAAAATTTATCAAATTATCGGCACCTATCAAAAAATATAATTCATATCCTTGATATTTTTTTTTTATATGATTTATTAAATCTATTGATCTATTAGATTTTATTTTTTTTTCATAAAAATTGACCTTAATAAAAGAATTTTTCAAGTTTATTTTTTTTGCGTATGATATACGCTCTCTTAAACTAAATTGAGTTTTATTTTTGAAAGGATTCTTTTTTGTAATAGCCCAAATTACAAATTTAAGATTAAATTTATTTTTTGCTAATCTGGAAATTTTTATGTGACCTTTATGTGCAGGATCAAAAGTACCACCTAGAATACCTATTTTTTTTTTGTTATTTTCGTATTTGCCCATTACCAATAATTTCGTATTTATAAGTTACCAATTGATTTAATCCTACTGGTCCTCTAGGAGGTAATTTATTTGTCGAGATACCAACTTCACCCCCAAATCCAAATTCACCTCCATCGGCAAATTGAGTAGATGAATTTAGTATACCTATAGAGCTATTAACATTTTTTAAAAAGTAATTTGCACTTTTTTTATTTTGAGTAATTATTGCATCAGTGTGCATAGTTCCATATCTATTTATATGGTCGATAGCATCATCTATACTTTTAACTGCTTTTACAGAAATAGACTTGTCAAGATACTCTTTGTGCCAACTATTTTTTTTTGCTGTTAATAACTTTCCTTTAAATTTTTTTTTAATCTTTTTGTCTACATAGATTTTACATTTTGCTGAGTATAAAGGCTTAATAACAGGATTTACAAATTTATTTAGAATTTTTTCATGAATTAACAAAGTCTCTGTTGCCCCACATATAGCAGTATTTCTTAACTTAGCATTAAAAACAATCTTTATTGATTTTTTTAAATCTGCATCTTTATCAATGTACGTATGACAAACTCCAGCTAAGTGACCAATAAACGGTACCGATGATGATTTCTTAACTTTTTCTACTAGGTTTTTTCCACCTCTAGGGATTATAATATCAATATAATTTTCCATTTTAGATAATAAATCATTAACAAGATCTCTATCTGTCTTTTCTATAAATTGAACAAAGTTTAAATTTACTTTATTAATTTTTAGGGCTTTTCTGAACAAGTCAGAAATTATTTTATTTGTGAAATAAGCTTCAGATCCTCCCCTCAAAATTACACAACTGCCTGCTTTGAAACATAAAGATGCTATATCAGATGTTACATTAGGTCTACTTTCATAAATTACTGCAATAATTCCAATAGGAACTGTAACTTTTTTAATAATAAGTCCGTTTGGACGTTTCCATTTTTCTATTACTTTATTTGTAGGGTCTTTTAACTTTATTATTTTTTTAATGGATTCTATCATTTGATGAATCTTTATTTTGTTAATTTCAAGTCTCTGGATCAAATTATATTTAATATTTTTTTTTTTAGCTTTAATTAAATCTCTTTTGTTTTGTCTAATTATTTTATTTTGATTTAGTTTTAATAAAAAAATAAATTTTTTTAAAACTTCGTTTTTTTTATTTTCTTTAATTTTTGTTTTAAATGCATAATTTGATTTTATTCCAATATTTTTTAAATAATTTTTCATTTAGATTTCAACCATATCATCTTTATGTATCACTTCAGACTTTGCAGAATAGCCTAATAAGTTACTTATTTTATTAGAATGTTTACCTTTAATTTTATTTATTTCTTCAGATGAAAATGAGCTTAAGCCTCTTGCATATTCATTCATATTTTTATCCATTATTTTTAAGTGATCTCCCTTATTAAATTTTCCATTAACATTTTTAATGCCAGCGGCTAATAAACTTTTACCTTTTTTTAAAGCATTTATAGCACCATCATCAATAATTAATTCACCTTTAGGGGAAATAGAGCTAATAATCCATTTTTTCCTTGCATCCAGTTTAGAAATTCTAGGTATAAACCAGGTACACCTATTTTTTTTCAAGATTTGTTTTATTGGTTGCTCAACCAATCCATTAGCAATTACCATATGGCATCCTGAATGTTGGCAAATTTTTGCTGCATCAATTTTTGTTGTCATGCCTCCAGTTCCATATTGACCGGTACTTTTTGTTGCAAATTTCATAATATCTTTGTCAATATTCTTTATTTGTTTTATAAGTTTTGCGTCGTTATAAATTTTAGGATTTTTTGAAAATAAACCATCTACATCAGACAACATAACTAAACAATCTGCACCAGAAATTTGTGCAACTCTAGATGCTAATCTATCATTATCGCCATACTTTATTTCTTCTGTTGCGATACTATCATTTTCATTTACTACAGGTATAAATCCTAACTCAAAAAGATTTTCCAACGTTCTTTTTGCATTTATAGCCCTTCTTCTTTGTTCAGTATCTTCCAAAGTAATTAGAATTTGTGATAAATTTATTTTTTTTGTACTGAAAGTTTTTCTTAAAAGATTCATCAATTCTATTTGTCCAATGGAAGCTACAGCTTGACTCTTATCTAATTTAAGGTCTTTTTTTTTTAGACCTAGTTTTTTACAACCTAGAGCAATAGCACCAGAACTGACCAAAATAATATTTTTTTTTTCATTTAGTAATTTTTGAATGTCTTTAACAAACTCTTTTAACCATTTAGTCTTAATCTTTTTATTATCATCAATTAGTAATGATGATCCAATTTTAATAACTATTGTTTTAGCATTTTCAAGATACATAATTTAACAATTTTGATTTTATTTTTGATACTGATTTCTTATCAAATGTACTTGTTAGAAACACCTCTTTTTTAGTTTCTTTCTTAAAAACACTTATTTTTTCTAAAATCTTTTTTTTATCTAAAAGATCAATTTTATTTAATATAATTAATTCCTTTTTTTTTAAAAGCTCTTTACTATATTTACCTAATTCTTTTCTTATTTGTTTATAAGCTAAACTTGTATTTTTTTCAGTTATATCAATTAAATGTAATAAGCTCTTACATCTTTCAATATGTTTTAAAAATTTTAAACCTAAACCAGATCCTAAGTGTGCGTTTTCAATAATTCCTGGTATGTCAGCCAAAATTATTTCTTTGTCATCATAAACGAATACTCCTAAATTTGGATTTAAGGTTGTAAACTTATAGTTTGCAATTTTAGGTGATGCTCTTGTTAGCAAAGATAACAAACTAGACTTTCCAGCGTTAGGTAGTCCTATTATACCAATATCTGCTATCGATTTTAATTGAAGCCAGATCCAAAATTCTTCACCTACTGAACCTTTTGTAAATTTTTTAGGAGCTCGGTTTGTTGATGATTTGTATCTTGTATTTCCAAAACCTCCCTTTCCGCCAATAGCTGCAATAAAAATATCGTTTTCAACTTTAAAGTCATAGATTAAAGTCTTATTATCTTCTTCAAAAACTTGTGTTCCCACAGGTACCTTAATGACTAAATCTTCTCCATTTTTACCTGTTTGATTTTTGCCCTTACCATCGATACCTTTTTTAGCTTTAAAATGTTGACGGTATCGAAAGTCAATTAAAGTATTCAAATTTCTTTCAGATTTAAATATGATAGATCCACCTTTTCCACCATCCCCACCATCTGGACCTCCAAATTCTATAAATTTTTCTCTTCTAAAACTTGGTGATCCGGAACCACCATTTCCGGCCTTAACAAATATTTTAACTTGATCTAAAAACTTCATATTACAACTGATATTATAAAAGTTGCGGAGAATTAATTGGGTTTTACAGAAACTAATGTTCTATCTGATTTTGTTTTTTTAAAAATTACTTTACCTTTAATTAAAGAAAAAATTGAATGATCTTTGCCCATTCCGACGTGTTCTCCAGGATATATTTTTGTTCCCCTTTGTCTAACAATTATGTTTCCAGGGTTTACATATTGACCCTCATATTTCTTTACACCTAACCTTCTACCAGCACTATCTCTTCCGTTTCGTGAGGAACCACCAGCTTTTTTTGTTGCCATAAAATACCTAAATTATTTTTGCTCTTTTTTTTCTTTTGTTTTACTCAATTGTTTATCATCTTTTTTAATCTCAGCAAGCACCTTGCCATCTTTATTGAAAATTTTATTAATTTTTATAAGAGAATATTGCTGTCTATGTCCATTTTTTCTTCTTGAGTTTTTTCTTCTTCTTTTTTTGAAAATAAGTACTGTCCTGTTTTTTCCATTTTCTACAACCTCTGCCTCTACTTTTGCACCACTAACCACAGGCGAACCTATCTCTACATTTTTTTCATCACCATAAGCTAGAACTTCTTTAAATTCTACTTTACTTTTTGTCTTATAGTTTTTGAGCCTCTCTACCTTTAATATTTCGTTGGCTTTAACCTTATATTGTTTTCCACCCGTTTGTATTATAGCAAATGACATTTGTGATCCTGTTTTATAATCAGCAATATAGTTCTAAGTGGATTTTAGTCAAGTTGAATAAGTTAAAAATTATCCTTTAAATCTCTTAATTTTGAAAAAGCATTTAAATTTTCTGCTTTCAAAAAAATATTGAACGATATCTCATCACCTATGGAAGATGGAACAGAGGGTAAATTTTTATTTAATTTACTTTGTATGTCTAAATATTTTTTTTTTAATTCATTGTTTTTTAAGTCATATTTTAAACAAAACTTAAGATTTTGGAGGGTATATTCATGACCACAATAAACCAATGTTTTTTTTGGAAGACTTTTTATTTTGTTAAGAGAATCGAACATTTGTTTATGTGTACCTTCAAAAACTCTACCACATCCATAAGAAAATAAAGTATCTCCTGTAAAAATAATTTTCTCATTAATAAAATAAAAGCAAATATGATTTTTTGTATGTCCAGGAACATGAAATATCTTAGCACAGAAATTATCACTTTTCCAAATTTGCTCATCCTCTAAACCAATATCTATTTCTGGTATTTTATTATCTTTTTCAAAAGCAACAATTTGGGCATTATATCTTTTTTTAAGATCCTTATTACCTCCGATATGATCAAAATGATGATGAGTATTAAGAATATATTTCAATTCAATTTTATTTTTTTCTAAAAATTTTATAATTGGATTTGACTCACCCGGATCAATAACACAAGCATGATTTTTCTTTTTATCAATTAATAAATAACTAAAGTTATCTTGTAAACATTTTATTACTTCAACAAACATATTATTTTTCAATTACAAAGATTCCTAATTCAGAAAAAAAATTTTGGAAATTAAGATTTGAACTATTAATTTTAATTTTTTTATTTTTACAATAATTAACAAAATCTTTAATTGTACACATGTGTAAATTAGGAGTATTATACCATTCATTTGGCAAACTCTTTGTTACCGGCATAGTTCCTTTTATCAACAGATGTATTCTTACTTTCCAATAACCAAAGTTAGGTATAGTAACTATTGCTTTCTTCCCTATTCTTAATACCTCATTTATTACGTTTTCTGGGTCTAAAAATGCTTGAAGAGTTTGACTCAGAATTACATAATCGAATGCCGATGTAGGAAATAATCTTAGATCTTGCTCAGCATTTCCCTCGATTACAGTCAAACCTTTTGAAATACATTTTTGTACATTTTTTTTTGAAATTTCTAATCCTCTTATATCGCTAGTAATATTATTGCTAATTAATTTCATTAGTTCACCATCTCCACACCCAACTTCTAAAACTTTTGAGTTTGCTTTAACTAACTTTGCAATATGTTTAAATTCATTTTTCATTTATTTTTATATATGAGGTATTTAAAAAATCTTTAACAGTCTTTAAAAAATCAGGTATATCCAAAAGAAAAGAATCATGTCCTTTGTCAGAATTAATTTCAACAAATCCGACATCTTTCTTTATAGCATTTAACGCTATTACAATTTCACGATTTTCAGATGTTGGATAAAGCCAATCCGATGTAAAAGATATTACAAAAAATTTTGTATGGCTTTTTTCAAATGCTTTGGATAAATTCCCATTAAATTTATTTGTCAAATCGAAGTAATCCATTGCGCGCGTTATGTATAAATAACTGTTAGCATCAAATCTATCTACAAAAACTGAACCTTGGTATCTTAAATAACTCTCAATCTGAAAATCTGCATCAAATCCAAATTTTAAATCATCTCTTTCTTGGAGTTTTCTCCCAAATTTTTCTTGAAGTCCTTTCTTGGATAAATATGTGATATGGGCAGCCATTCTTGCTACAGCTAAACCTTTGTCAGGTTGATTTTCTTTTTCTAAGTAATGTCCATTAGACCAGTTATGGTCCGCCATTATTGACTGTCTTCCTAATTCATTAAGAGCTATATTTTGAGCAGAATGACTTGCTGTACAGGCTATTGGTATAGCTAAATGCGATTTGTTAGGAAAATTAGAAACAAATTGTAAAACCTGCATTCCCCCCATTGAGCCACCAATTACTGCAAATAACTTTTCAATGCCAAAAAAACTTAATAAATGATATTGAGCATTCACCATATCATTTATTGTTATTACTGGAAAATTTGTTCCAAAAGGTTTTTTTGTGTTTGTATCTAAATTACTTGGTCCATAAGAACCCATACATCCTCCGATAACGTTTGCACAAATCACAAAATATTTTTTTGTATCAATTGCTTTTCCAGGACCTAATGCATAGCTCCACCATCCTTCTTTTTTTGTTATTGGATTGATACCACATGCAAATTGATCTCCAGTTAATGCATGAAATACCAGAATAGCATTATCTTTTTTATCATTAAGATGACCGTATGTTTCATAAGCAAGTGGAAAAATACTAATTATTTTACCACAGTCTAGGGCAAGTGGTTTTTTAATTATTATTTTTTTTATATTATTTTCTATATTCATATTTTGCTTATTTTTTGAATTGTGAGGAAAAAAACTTATTTAGCGGTTTTTTTTAAGCGCTCGCAATTCAGTTAAATCAGCGCGCTTTTTTTGTACTAAATGAGATTCTATATGTCAATTTTTTTATATAAATAATTTTATACTCTTATTAGTTGACTAAATTAGTAATCAAGATACTTATAAAACTGATATAAATTATTGTATTATGCTGCCTAAATTCAGAAAAATAGATATTCAAAGCTATAAGCCAGGTAAGTCCAAAATTTCAAGAATCCACAATGCTATAAAATTATCGGCAAATGAGTCAGCTCTAGGGACTAGCAAAAGGGTTTTTAGAATTTTAAATAAAAAAATTAAAATAAATAAATATCCTGACAATAATTCTAAAAATTTAAGGAAACAAATTTCAAAAAAATATAGTTGTGAATTCGAAAAAATAATTTGTGGGGCCGGGTCAGATGAAATTATACAAATTATATGTCAACTTTTTCTGAATTCTAAAGATGAGGTAATTGTACCACGATATAGTTTTCTTATGTATCGGATATATTCAAAAATAATCGGTGCAAAAATAAAGTTTTCAGATGAAGAAAATTTTAAAGTATCTATTAAAGAAATTTTAAAAAATGTTACTTCAAGAACAAAAATCGTATTTATTGCAAATCCTAACAATCCAACAGGCACTTATTTAAAAAAAGAAGAATTAATTTTATTAAGAAAAAAGTTAAATCAGAAAATTTTACTTGTCATAGATGATGCATATAATGAATACATTAAAAAAAAAGATTATATTTCTGGCTTAAAGTTATTTAAAAAAAGTAATAATGTAATAATTTTAAGAACTTTTTCAAAAATTTATGGTCTTGCATCGCTTAGAATAGGCTGGGGTTATGGACCAAAGAGAATAGTTAAAGAGATGTACAAAATTAAAGCTCCTTTTAACGTAAGTTCTACCGCTCAATTAGCAGCAATAGAATCTTTAAAGGATGAGAGGTTTGTAAATAAATCTTTCAAACATAACTTATTTTGGGGTAAAAAAATTCGGAATTTATTGAATTCTTATAAAATACATACTAATGAAATTAATACTAATTTTTTTTTTATTGAACTTTAAAAATTGTAAATATTCGGCAAATTTTATAAAAAAAAAATTAGAAAATAAAGGTATAATATTAAGATCTATGAATACTTATAATATTCAAAACTGTCTAAGACTTACTGTCGGCAACAAAAGTGAAAATATTAAATTAATTAATACTTTAAAATTAATTTTTAAATGATTAAAAATATTCTAATTGTTGGATGTGGTTTAATTGGTTCTTCTTTAGTTAGAGCTATAAAATCGAGAAATCTATCAAAAAATATATATATTTATGAAAAATCAAAAAAAAATATTTTAACTACTAAAAGACTTAAATTAGGTTGCAAAAATTTGGAAATTTCAAAAAATTACATCAAATTTGATTTTATTGTCCTTTGTACACCAATGAGTCAATACGAAAGTGTAATAAAAAAAATTGAAAAATTTATAGATCAAAAAACTATTATTACAGATGTTGGTTCAACTAAAGTAGAAAGTATTAAAAAATTGAAAAAAATTTTAACTTATAAAAGAAACTTAATTCCTGCACACCCTATTGCAGGATCAGAAGTTAGTGGACCTCAATATGGTAATAAAAATTTATTTAAAGGAAGATGGAATATAATTATTAAAGAAAAAGGAGTTAACACGAATGCTTTAAGAAAAATAAAAGCTTTTTGGAACAAACTAGGCTCAAAAGTAATTTTTATGGATGCAAACAAGCACGATATTATTTTTTCAGTTACTAGTCACTTACCACACTTAATAGCATATAATTTAGTGAAGACTGCAACTAATTTTGAAAAATCTAATAAGAAAAAATTAATTGAATATAGCGCTGGCGGATTAAGAGATTTTACGAGGATTGCATCTTCAAATGAGATAATGTGGCGAGATATTTTTTTTTCAAATAAACTGAATATGATAAACGTCATTAATTTGTTTATTAAGAATCTTGAATTATTTAAAAAATTAATAAAGACTAATCAAAATTCCAGACTAGTTCGATTTTTAACTGAGTCTAAAAAGGTTAGAAAAAAGATCATTAAATTAAAACAAGATATTGATAAACCAGATTTTGGAAGGTAACTCAATCCAAATAATCTTCTAGATTTTTCAAAAATTTTTTATAATTTTCAGATTTTTTTAAAGATGAATTATATATAGGTTGTCTGGCTTGAAAAGCACTAACGGTTCTAATAGGTTTTGGATTTTCGTAATATTTTAGACAAGATGAGCTCCATTCTATTCCACAAAACTCTATTAATTTCCTTATTTCTTTTTCACTATTTAAAATTAAATTTTCATATTTGATGTCATAAATTTCATTAGGATATTTTTTTTTTCCAAAATACCATTAATTCTTTATATAGTTTATAAAATATTCCTAAATCTTTCAGATCATTCGAAAAATTTAATGAACCTTCAAAATTGTTTTTGAAAATGGACCAACAGTTTTCCAAGGGATTTCTTGTACAATGTATAATTTTACTGTTAGGAAACATGGTTTTTATAAAGCCAATCCATTTAAAATTTAACGGAGCTTTATCAATAAAATATTTTTTATTATCATCGATCATTGAAGTTCTTTTAATGTAATAATCTCTAATTTCTAAAATTTTATCTTTTTCATCTTGAAGTTTTTTTTCTGATTTTTTTTTAAAAAATTCTTTATCTATCATTTGTAAAAATAATAGTTCTCCAGCTCCAAAAATTTCAGGATGACTTGAAATTATTTGTTCTACTAAAGAGGTACCAGACCTTGGAAGACCAACTATAAAAATAAACTTTTTTTTAATTGAGCTAATATTAAGCTCTATTTCATCATTAAACTTTTTTTTAATATTTGAAAATAAATTGATATCATTTTCAATCTTATAACTTGTGATGTTTTTTTTTATCTTATTAGCTTTTTGGATATTAAAAAAAGCTTCCTTATAATTATCGTTGTCATCATATGCTTTTCCTAAAGCAAATAATAGTTCAAGTTTTTGTTGATCTGATAATGTAAGTTTTTGGATTTTTTCTTTCATAGTTTGAAAATGTTTATTTTTTTCATTATATTTGGTCATTAAAGCAATATTACGGTCAGCGATTGTAAATTTTGGATTTATTTCTAAAACTTTATTATAAAATTCTATAGATTTTTTAAATTCTCCTAAACTTTGGTAGATTGATGCTAAATTATAATTTGTGACTAATATTTTATTATCAATTTTTAATGCTCTTAAATAAAAATCTATTGACTCGTTAACTAACTCAAGATCTTTTTTAAAATTTCCATAGTTATTTAATGTGTTAATGTAATTAGGGTTTATCTCCAAAACTTTTTTAAAATACCCCTCAGCTTTTTGCATATCTCCCTTTTTATAATGACTTAAACCTAAATTATTCAAAAAAAATATATTATTTGGTTGTTTTTTTAAAACACTTTTTAATAATTCAATTGATTTATCGTATTCACTGTTATTCATGAATGCTAAGGAAATTATGTTATAAATAACTTGATCTTCTCTTTTTTTTAAAAGAATTTTCCCCTCGTTAATTACCTCATTGTTAAGACCAACATTTAATTTGTTTATAAGTATTTCAATTCTTCTTTTAAAATCTCTATCTGATAACATTTATTTTATTCCTATAACTTTTAAGTCTGAGTTATTTTTTATTTCTTTTATAGTATTATTAATATTCATAGTAAGAACTTTTTTCTTTGGACCATAAGCATGTATTAATTTTTTTTTGTTTAAACACAAAGCTACATGACCTTTCCAATAAATCAGAGAATTTTTTTTGATTTTTTTGTTTTTTTTTAAGAATTTAAATTGGTCTTTTGTGTCTCTGGGAAAAGAAATATTATTGAATTTAAAAAATAATTGAATAAAAGCAGAACAATCAATTCCTTTAAATCCTTTTCCACCCCACTTGTATTTTACGTTTTCAAAAATTCTTATATTTGAAAATAATTTTATTTTTTGATTAATCTTAATTAAATCTTTATCTCTTATCCAATAATTATCAAATTTTGAAAATCCTCTAGTTTTATATTTTACTTTTATTTTTGAACAAAAACCTAGACTAGTTTTTAATCTACTTCTCTTTTTTGGTTGAGAATAAAGATACGATTTAAGTACTTTTATCTTATGAGTAGGGTTCAAATTTTCTTTAAAATTTTTCTTTTTTACATATCCTATATAGTTATCATATGAAGTTCTAATTTTATAAAAGTCTTTATATTGTTTAATAACTTTGAATTTTTCCCCATATAACATTTGTGAAGCTAATTTTGATTTTTTAAATCTTTTTTCATATATATTTGTGAAAGGATAATTATTTATCATTTAATTTCTAATTGGTGCAACTTTTGAAATCCAAAAAATTAAAATTAATACTGGAATGCCAAGTACCGCCGTTATAACAAAAAAATATTGGTATCCAATGACATCAACCCAGCTACCTGAGTAACCTGCAATTAATTTTGGCACAAATAACATAATTGAGCTAAATAACGCATACTGTGTAGCTGTGAATTTTATTGAAGTCAATCCGGACAAATAGATTACAAAAGCAGCACCAGCGAAACCACTTGAAATATTATCTGCTGTAATTACAATTATTAAAAACTTTATACTTACTGGGGAAACTGATAACCAAGCAAATAGAAGATTACTTGCTGCAGCTACGAGCGCTCCTAAAAATAAAGCTCTCATAGTTCCAAATTTTAATGAGAAGAAACCACCAATAAAACCTCCAATTATAGTGGCAAAAACACCAAAAAATTTTGAATAAGTTGCAATATCTTCAATATTATAACCTTTTTCCAAATAGAAAATATTTGCAATAACACCCATTACAATATCAGCGATTCTATACAATGAAATTAATAATAAGATAAAGAATGCAAGTTTACCGTATCTATTTAAAAAATTTAAAATTGGATTTAAATAAGTTGATTTAATAATTTTTTTTGAGATGAATTTTAACTTTATTAAAATATAAATTAAAATTGATGCAGATAAAAAGCAGACTAAAATTCTAAAAAATGAAAACAAAAAACTTAATAATATTTTTTCTTTATTAAATGGATTATCTATTATTGAATATATATATATAAATAAAAATATACTTAACAAAACTGAAAGTAAAAAAGGAATATAGTTTTTTCTTTTCATAATTTTATTTCTTTTTAAATTTGGTTCTTTAGAAATAATTGTTGCAAATATTCCCACTAACATTAAAATTGACATTGAGAAATACACTTTTTGCCATACTTCCTGCGCATAAACCTCTGCCCCTAAATAAGCTGCAAGCCATAAACTACCTGCTCCACTTGTTAACATTGCTATCCTATAACCAGCTATATACATTGATGATAAAGGACCTTGCATATATTGTGGAGCGGACTCAATCCTAAATGCATCAATTACAATATCTTGAGTTGCACTTGAAAAAGCCAAAAATACAATCGCTATGGCAGTTATATATAGGCTACTCTGAGGATCAGTTAAAGATGTTAAAATTAAAGATGCTACAATTAAAAATTGAGATAATAATAACCAACTTCTCCTATGACCAAGTTTATTTAAAATAGGTAAACTAAAATTATCAACTAGTGGGGACCATAAATATTTAAAAGCATATGCAAACCCAGCCCAACTAAATAATGTTACGGTGCTTCTACTTATTCCTGCTTTAATTAACCAAACTGACAGAGTTGAAAATACTAATAAAATTGGTAAACCAGATGAGAAACCCAAACAAAGCATCTTCAAAGGTTTTTCCTGAAAAAATATTAATATATTCTTTTTCAATTAATTTCTCCAAAATGATGGTAAAAAAAGTACCAATATAGCAAATAATTCTAATCTACCCAAAATCATACCAAAAGATAAAACCCATTTAGAAAAATCAGGTAGTAATGAAAAATTTCCGTTAGGTCCTATTATATCTCCTAAACCTGGGCCAACATTTGATATTGCAGTTGCCGCAGCTGAGATAGAAGTAATAAAATCTAAATCATTTAAAGTAAGTAATCCTGCTATAATAAAAAATATTGTTATATATAGAAAAATAAAAGATATAATTGATGCCATAAATTTGTCATCTACCAAGTTGTTATCATATTTAATAACAAAAACACCTCTTGGGTAGATAAATTTTTTCAATTGAATTTTAATGAATGAAAATAAGATTTGAACTCTAAAAATTTTGACACCACATGCTGTTGAACCAGCACAACCCCCAATAAACATTAATATTAAAAAAAATATGATTGAAAAATTTCCCCATTTATCAAATTCTCCAGTTACATACCCTGTCCCTGATAAAATTGAAATAATATTGAAACAAAGTGATCTTAAACTTATATCGGGGTTGTTTTTATTTATAAAAGCAAAATAAAAAAATAAAATTAGTATAGAAAAAAAGATTATTTTTATAAATGATTTAATTTGACTATCTTTAAAAAATATTTTTTTATCTCCATTTAAAAACTTAATATAAGAAATAAAAGGAATACTTCCCAAAACAATAAATACAATAGAATTAAGTTCTATCAAATAATTATCAAAATATCCTATTGAATTATTATAATTTGAGAATCCACCGGTTGCTATAGTAGTTAGAGCATGTGTAAAACTATCGAAGTAATTCATTCCAAATATTTTATAAAAGAAACCACAAATTATTGTTAAAATTGAATAAATATAAATTAATCTTAATGCAATAGTTTTTGATTTTGGAAGTATTTTTTCACTTTGATCATTGCTAGAAATTTTAAATAACTGCATACCACCTACATTCATTATTGGCATTAACGTTATTGCCATAACGATTATTCCAATACCTCCAAGCCACTGTAGAATAGCTCTCCAAACTAAAATAGATTTTGGGACTGTTTCTAGATTTACAATAATAGTCGAACCGGTTGTTGTAATCCCAGACATACTTTCAAAAAAAGCATCTGTAATTGTTAAGTTAAGTTCTGAAAAAATAAAAGGTAGAGATCCAAAAGTTGCAATACTTAGCCATGCAAGAGCAGTAAGTAAAAAAGCTTGCTGTAAATTTAATATTTTATCATGTCTAAAATTTGATAGCAAAAATAAGGTTCCAAATATTATTGTAATTATACCAGAAATGAAAAAAGAAGAATCAATTTCCCTAAAAATTAACTGTGCTATAATTGGTATGATCATTGATACACCAAGAATAATTTGTAAAATACCCAAAGTGAAAAAAACTGTTTTATAATTAGACATTTTGAAAGAACAATATTTTATGGTAAATAAATTTCAACTCTTTAAGATAAAGCAAATACAACAAATATAAGATATTTTATAAATTAAAATAGTGATTAAAAAAACAAATATAGACAAAACTAGTGCTTGGCCATTTGTTGAGGCAAGAAAACTTTTAAAGGAAAGAAAAGTTCATTTAGAGAAAAAGAAAAAAATAATTCTTCAGACTGGATATGGGCCTAGTGGACTTCCTCATATAGGAACTTTTGGTGAAGTTGCAAGAACTTCAATGGTTTTAAATGCTTTAAAACAACTAACTGATCTTCCAATAAGTATAATTACTTTTTCTGATGATATGGATGGTTTAAGAAAAATCCCAGAGAATGTTCCCAATCAAGAAATTCTTAAAAATAATCTTCATAAACCTTTGACCGAAGTTCCAGATCCTTTTAAAAAATATAAAAGTTTTGGGGAACATAATAATGAAATGTTGAAAAAATTTTTAAATAATTTTAATTTTGATTATAATTTTAAAAGTTCTACAAAACTTTACAAATCTGGTTTTTTTAATGAAACTCTTAAATTAATATTTTTAAAATATGATGATATAATGAATATTATATTACCTACCCTAGGAAAAGAAAGACAAAAAACCTACTCACCATTTTTACCAATTTGTCCAAAAACAGGGAAAGTATTAGAAATACCGGTCGTAAAAATTAATAAAGAAAATTTTACAATTATTTTTGATAATAATGGAACAAAATTGGAAAGAGAAATTTTAGATGGCAATTGTAAATTACAATGGAAAGTTGATTGGGCGATGAGATGGTATGCTTTAGATGTAGATTTTGAGATGTATGGAAAAGATTTAATTGAAAGTGCAATTTTATCTACAAAAATAATCAAGCTTCTTGGAAAGAAAAATCCTTCAGGATTTGCTTATGAACTATTTTTGGATGAGAAAGGTGAAAAAATCTCAAAATCAAAAGGAAATGGTATAACAATCGACCAATGGTTAAAATATGCATCACCTGAAAGTTTATCTTTATTTATGTATCAAAACCCTAAAAGAGCAAAAAAACTTTATAAAGAGATAGTACCGAAGGCAGTAGACGAATATCTAGAACTAATATCAAAAAGTTATAATCAAAATGAACTGGAAATAATTTCAAATCCTCTGTGGCATGTTCATAATGGAGGAATTCCAAAAGAAAAGTTTATAATGTCATTCTCCATGCTTTTAAATTTAGTAGAGACCTCAAATGCTGAAAATCAAGAATTATTATGGAAGTTTGTAATTAAATATAAGCCAGACATTGAAAAAAAAGATTATCCAATCTTCAACAAATTAATTATTTATGCAATCAAATATTATAATGACATAATTAAAATAAATAAAAAGTACAAGGTCCCAAATGAGAATGAAAAAAACGCATTAATATCTTTAGTAGAGGCACTAGAAAAATGTAATTCGAGAATGAAACCTGAGGAAATTCAAACTAAAATATATACTGTAGGTAAAGAAAATGGGTATAAAGATAATTTACGAGATTGGTTTAAATTGATATACGAAGTGATTTTTGGAGTTGAAAATGGACCCAGGCTAGGCTTTTTTATTAGCTTTTTTGGTGTCAAAGAGACATTAAACTTAATAAAAAATAAAATTAAAAATGTATAATAAAATACGATCTCTTATATTTAAATTAGATCCAGAGACAGCACATAATTTGGCTATTCAGACTCTCAAATTAAACAAGTTTAATAAAAGAAAAAAAGAACGTAACAAAAAATTATCTTCTGAAATTTTTGGTAAACAAGTTGATAATCCAATAGGATTAGCAGCAGGCTTTGATAAAAATGCTGAAGTATACAATTCTATATTTAATTTAGGTTTCGGTTTTGTTGAAGTAGGCACAATCACACCCCTCAAACAATATGGTAATCCTAAACCCAGAGTTTTTAGACTAGAGGAGGATGAAGCGCTTATAAACAGATTGGGCTTCAATAATTCTGGTGCAGAAAATATAAGTCAAAGAATTAAACAAAACCCACCAAAAGGTTTTTTTGGTATAAATATTGGACCCAATAAAGAATCTAAAGATAAAATAAATGATTATCTTATATGCTTAAAAAAATTTTATAACTTAGCTGATTATATAACTATTAATATTTCTTCCCCAAATACTGAAAATCTCAGAGAACTCCATGACCATGAAAAATTAGATAATCTTTTAGAATCAATTAATAATGAAAAGAAAAAATTATCCACCAATGTACCTATTGTTGTAAAGATATCTCCTGATATAGATGAAAGTGAAATAGATAGAACAAGCGAATTATTTATTAACAAAAATATTTCTGCAGTTATAATATCTAATACTACTGATAAATTTAGGGATAATTTAAAAAACGCGAATCGTTTAGAAAAAGGAGGTTTATCTGGTAAGCCTCTCTCAATCAAATCCGACTTACTGATACAAAAATTTTATAAAAATCTTAAAGGAAAAGTTAAAATTATAGGTGTTGGAGGTATAGACTCAGCAATAGACGTAATAAGTAAGCTGAGAAGTGGAGCTAATTTAGTTCAACTCTATACAGGAATGGTTTTTAAAGGACCAAACATAGCTTCCAAAATAAATACCGAATTAGGTATTATGATTGAAAAAGAAGGTTTTAAAAACTTAAATGAGATTGTTGGTACCAAATAACTTCTTGACGATGAAAAAAGTTCTTATAAATTGATTTTGTTATGTCAAAAAAATGTGAACTAACTGGAAAGATACCTCTCAAAGGTCATAAGGTTAGTCATGCTAACAATAAAACTAAAAGAAGATTTTTACCAAATTTAAAAAAGGTAAAATTTAAAAGTAATTTATTAAAAAGAACCTTTAAACTAACAGTTTCAAATGCTGGAGTTAGGTCAGTAGATAAAAGAGGAAGTCTAGATCAATTTATTATTTTCTCAAAGTCGAAAAATTTATCTCCTAGATTAAAAAAGCTAAGGAAAAATCTTTTAGCCAAATCAGCATAATGAACAAATTTTTTTTAACTTTATCCCTTTTAATGGGATTTGTAGTTCTAATTTCAAACTTTTTAGTTCAGTTTCCTTTTAAGCACTATGGTTTAGAGGAAATATTAACCTATGGAGCTTTTAGTTACCCAATCGCTTTTCTAATTACAGATTTAGCAAATAGGTCTTTTGGGAAATTAATAGCTAGAAAAATTGTTTATTTTGGTTTCACAATTGGGATATTATTTACTCTTATATTTTCTACAAATTTTTCAGATTTAATCTCAATCAGAATAGCTATTGGATCTGGAACAGCATTTATTATAGCTCAATTATTAGATGTACAAGTTTTTGATAAACTAAGAGGGAAAACATGGTTTGTAGCTCCATTATTTTCATCGTTAATCGGCTCAACTGTCGATACATTTTTATTCTTCTCTATTTCGTTTTACGGAACCGGAGTACCTTGGGTAACATTATCACTTGGAGATTTAGGTGTAAAAATATTCATAGCTTTAGTAATGCTTATACCATTTAGATTATTACTTGGTACGCTTAAACCAGTTTAAATTATCTTAATAAAAATTTATACGTTAGTATCTTATACGCGAGTTTTGCTACTAAAAAATTGTATGAATTAAAACCTTTAATTGGAGCTAATTCGTTTATATCTGCTCCTATTATATTCGCATTTTTAAAAGCAGTTTTGATTAAACTTAATGACTCGTACCAGAACAAGCCTCCTGGTTCTGGAGTTCCGGTCGCCGGCATAATACTAGAGTCTAAACCATCTACATCAAAAGTTAAATATACATTTTTATTTTTAATTAATTTTTTGAAGTATTTTAAATTCCATTTTTTTTGATCTTTAGCCCAAAATATTTTGATCCTGCTAGTATTTTTTTTTAAAAATGGTATTTCTTCTTTTGAGATATTTCTTATTCCAATTGAAACTAAATTTACATTTTTAAAGTCTAAACACCTTCTCATGGCCGATGCATGAGAATATTTTTGATTATTATAGCTATTTCTAAGATCTGCATGAGCATCAATTTGTAAAATTGTTAAATTTTTATAATTTTTAACAAAAGGTTCAATGCACCCTGTAGTGATTGAATGTTCACCTCCTAAAGTGAGTGGAAACAAATTTTTTTCAATTGACTTTTGATTTAAAAGCGAAATTTGTTTTAAGGCTTTGTTTATATTTTTATTAATTTTAAATGGCTTGATAGTTTTTACACCTATAACTTTAAAAGGTTCACAATTAAATTCTTCATCGTATAGCTCAACTTGGTGAGAAGCTTTTATAATTTCCTTTGGACCATTTTTTGTTCCTCCACCATAACTAACTGTTTTTTCTAAACCAAATGGTATAACAATAGATTTTTGTTTAATATCAAATTTGTTATCAATACCTAAAAATCCATTTTTATTTGAGAGATATTTCACTTATTCAAAAATCTTAGAGAAATTTTTTCTATCTCTCTTTTTCCATTCACCTTTGTGATATGCATCGCTTGCTATCAAAGGCAATACAGTAGTCGCTTCAGCAAATACCATTTGTTCTTTTGTCAAATCAACCTTACCCCAAGAACTCGCCTCTTTTAAAGTAGAGGAACTACAAGCGCCATCTCTAGAGTCCGCCACAGTAATTTGAATAGCATATTTATGCATATCTACCTCTTTTCCTAGCAACTCAGCACATATTACAGTATCCTGGATAAAATTTTTTGGCACTCCTCCACCAATCATAAATAATCCAGATGTCTTTGATTTCATTTTAATTTCTGTTAATTCTCTAAACTCTCTTACTGCATCGATTGTTATATGATTTTCTGGATTATTTTCTTGGTGCATTACAAGACCGAATCCAGCACTTGAATCAGTGAATGCAGGGCAAAAAACTGGGACATTTTCATCAAATGCTGTTTCAATTAAAGATCCTTTTTTTTTAGAATTTTTTTTTAAAAACTTGCCCATTTCGTAAATAAATTCTCTTGAGGTATAGCTTTTCGGCTTCAATTTATCTGCAATTTCGCAAATAATCTTATCACAAGTCTGTAACTCTTCTTCATCAATGTAAGTATCATATATTCTGTCTATATAATTTTTTCTTAATTCTTTATCATTTTCAAATTGAGAGCCCTGATAATGCTTAAATCCTAAAGCCTCAAAAAAATCCATATCAACTATAGATGCACCTGTTGCTACTATAGCATCTACCATATTATATTTAATCATATCTCTATAAACATGCATGCATCCACCAGCAGAGGTAGAACCAGCAATTGTTAAAAAAATCGTGCAATTATCATCTTTTATCATTTCATTAAATATCTTTGCAGCATTTGCAGTCTCTCTTGAAACAAAAGACATTTTTCCCATTGACGAAATAATAGCTCTCGAATCAAAGGATGTTATATCAATATGCTCTACAGGAGTTTTAAGAAATTCTTTTTTTCTGTTATGTCCTAGATTTTTTTTTTCAGACATTAAGCAACAAGAAACGCATTATTTGATTCTTTGTCATACATTGTCATAATAGGCTGGTCTTCAATTTCATATATTTCGTCAGAATAAAATCCATTGAACTGAGTCCTAAAAGTTAAACCATAAGCTCCTAATTGTCCAAGTTCAATATAATCATTTTCCTTAATATTATTTGGAAGGATAAATGGACCTTTCATATAATCCATACTATCACAAGTTGGTCCAAAAAAATCAAAAGCTGTCATTTTTTTTGAAACCACTCTACCATTCTTTATCAATCTTGCCGGATAAACTATATTAGGAACACCACCATCAAATAATGATCCATAAGTACCGTCATTTATATATAGCTTTTGTTTTTTTCTTAAATTTACTTTAACTATTGTAGAACCACTTTCAGCTACAATTGCTCTACCAGGTTCACAAATTATGTTAGGCATTTTACCAAACTTTAATTTTTGTAAGGCAACCTTAATTTCATTGAAATAACTTTCTAAAGATTGTGGTATCAAGTCAGGATAAATTGTAGGAAATCCACCTCCAACATTTATGAAATCTGGAATAATTTTCGTTTTTTTAATAATTCGTACTAGTTCTTCAATTCCTTTTGAATAAGAAATTGGATGCATACATTGTGAACCAACATGAAAACTTAGACCAATTTTTTTCGCATATTGATTTATAAGTCTCATTAAACCTATACCTTCTGAAGGTAGAGCTCCGAATTTTTTTGATAAGTCAATTTCAGCGTGTTCATTTGAAACTGATATTCTTAAGAAAAGATCTAAGTCTTTTGCATAATTAGTACATTCTAAAATTTTAATTAATTCATCTTTGGTGTCTAATGAAAAAGTTCTAACACCGTGTTTGAAGTATGCACTTTTTATACTCTCTCTACTTTTCACCGTATGCATAAAACTACACTTTGCTTTGGGATCAATTTTTTTTATTCTTTCAATTTCATCTATTGATGCAATGTCAAAATTGTCTATCCCACTTTCAGAAATAGTTTTAATAACTTCTAAATGTGGATTTGTTTTAACAGCATACAAAATTTTACCAGGAAAATTTTTTTGAAAGTATTTAGAGGCAACTTTGATTGATTGCTTTCTTATGCAATATACCGGTTTCTCAGGCTTTAGTTGATTAACTAATTCATCAACTGATTTAAATTTTTGCATTCTTTGTGCTCCCCAAAAAAATTTAACAAAAAAAGTTTTAAAAAATAAAACTTCAATATTTTCTAGCCCATTAAGCCAATAATTAAGCAATGTAAAGTAAATTTTAAGATTGTATTTAAAAATTTAGCACCTATATGTGAATAATGAACAATATTTATAAAAGTGATAAAACTGCTGAAATTAGGGATAAATCACTTCTAATAGTAGATGATGACAACCCTTTTAGAGAAAGACTAGCTAGAGCAATGGAAAAAAAAGGCTTCAACGTGACTCAAGCTGAGGGTGTAAAGAGTGCGATTAAGTCGGTTGAGGCGAAAAAGCCATCATTCGCAGTAATAGATTTAAGACTATCTGATGGTAACGGTTTAGAAGTGGTAAAGACTATAAGAGCACTAAATTATGACAGCAGGGTAATAATGTTAACAGGTTATGGCAATATACCAACAGCAGTGGCAGCTGTTAAACAAGGTGCCATTGATTACTTATCTAAACCAGCTGATGCAGAGGATGTTGAAAAAGCTTTACTTGCTGATCCAAACAAAAAAGCACAACCACCTGAAAATCCAATGTCCGCTGATAGAGTGAAGTGGGAACATATTCATCGTGTATTTGAACTATGTAATAGAAACGTTTCAGAAACAGCTAGAAGATTAAAAATGCACAGAAGAACACTTCAAAGAATACTATCAAAAAGATCGCCTAGATAAAATTTCTTAACTTAGAAAACTTTCCAGCAATTAATGTTAAAAGAAATAATTTAAAACTTTCAGCTAATAAAAATGGTTTTGCACCTAAACTAAAAATTGGTTTTTCCCAACCAATCAAATTTGCCAACCAAATTAAACCAAACAAATAAATAAATGAAACTGCAATTAAAAGCTTTATATAAGTTTTAAAAAATTCTAAAATATTACTTTTAAAAATATCTTTGTAATCAAAAATTCCAGAAATACATACAGCTACCAAAAATCCAATTAAATAACCCATTGTTGGTCCTACAAAATAATTAAATCCTATCCCTTTTTCGGGAGTACCAGAAAAAACTGGAAATCCAACTATACCCTCAAATAAATATAAACTTACTGTTGCCAAACCAATTTTCCAACCTAACGAAATACCTATTAAAAGTACCACAAATGTTTGCATAGTCATTGGTACTGGATAAAATGGAATCTTTATTTTTGCTGAAATCGTTAAAACGACTGTACATAAAAAAATAATCAAAATATTTTTCAATATTTTTAAGTTAAATTTATTTTTTACTAATTCCATTTTATATTTCTTATCAGTTTTTTAAAATTATTTCTAGTTATTAGTTAATTCAATAAATATATCTTCTAAGTCACCATCATCGGTTAATATATCAATAATTTCAATATTTTTACTTTTTATTAAATTGATTAAATTTTCAAGTTTTATTTTATTTTTATCATAAGAAAAAGTAACCGATTTATCGTGAGATGAAACTAATTTTACTCCAGGATATATTTCATCACTTAATGTGAGATTTTTGTTCATTTTAAATGTAATTAACTTTGTCTTAATTCGATCCAAAAGATTTTTAGTTGTATCTAATGCTACAAGTTTGCCTTTATTCAGTATACCAATACGATCGCAAATATTTTGAGCTTCTTCAAGATAATGTGTTGTTAAAATAATAGTTACGCCTTCCGAATTAAGTATTTTTACATTCTCCCACATATTTTTCCTTAATCTTACATCTACTCCTGCTGTAGGTTCGTCTAAAAAAACTATTGGAGGTTGATGTACTAAAGATTTTGCTATCAATAATCTTCTCTTCATACCTCCCGAAAGACTTCTTGAATAAGTATCTGCATGCTCATTTAAGGACACGAGTTTTAAAATTGTATCTGTTATTCTATCCTTTTTTTTTAACTCCATATAAACCAGCTTGTAATTCTAAAAGTTTTCTAGGGCTAAAAAAAGGGTCTAAATTAATTTCTTGGGGAACTATACCTATAGATGCTCTTACTTGTCTTGGATTAATATCTAAATTAAAACCCCATGCAATTACTGTACCTGAAGTCTTTACTACAGTACCTGCTAAAATATTTATAAAAGTACTTTTTCCAGCTCCATTTGGTCCAAGTAATCCAAAGATTTCCCCTTCATTCACCTCTAAGTTTAAATCTCTGAGTGCTATAATTTGATTTTTTTTTCTTTCTTTGTAAATCTTATTTAAATTTTTTATTAAGAGGACTTTTTTTTTATTCATTTTGGCATTACTTTTATAGTATTCTTTATATTTAAGATATTATCATTTTAATGAATAAAATAAAAAAGTCTGATCATTTTTATCTGGTTGATGGATCAGGATATATATTTAGAGCCTATTACGCTTTACCCCCTTTGTCGCGCAAAAGCGATGGTTTACCTGTTGGTGCTGTAAGTGGATTTTGTAATATGCTTTTTAAATTATTAGAGGATATAAAGTCTAAAGAAAATAAAGAAAAAGCAACTCATTTTGCAGTTATATTTGATTCAGCTAGAAAAAATTTCAGAAATGAAATTTATTCAGATTATAAAGCAAACAGATCAGAAGCACCCGAAGATCTAATTCCGCAATTTGAATATATTAGAAAATCAGTTAATGCTTTCAATATACCATCTATAGAATTAATTAATTATGAGGCTGACGATTTAATTGCAACCTATACAGAAGAAATTCTCAAGCTTGGAGCTAAAGTTACCATAATATCTTCCGATAAAGACCTTATGCAGCTTTACTCTGATAAGAAAGTTAGAATTTACGATCCGATAAAAAATAAATTTATAAAAGAAGAAGATATATTAAAAAAATTTGGTGTTAACTCTAAAAAAGTTATAGATGTTCAGGCATTAGCCGGAGATAGTAGCGATAATATACCTGGAGTACCGGGCATTGGAGTAAAAACAGCTGCAGAATTAATTAAAGAATATGGAACATTAGAAAATCTTATAAAAAATGCAAAAAATATAAAACAAAATAAAAGAAGAGAAACCTTAATAAGAAATAAAGATATGGCAATTTTAAGCAAAAAACTCGTAACATTAAAAAAAAATGTACCAGTTAAAGATTCTCTTAAAAACTTCGTAATTAAGGATGTAGATAAAAAGAAACTATATTCTTTTTTGAGAGAAATGGAGTTTAATAGACTTTTAAGTTCGGCGATCTCAACTTATGGTGAACCAAATTTTGAAACTGAAAAATCTTTAAATCAAAAAAAAACTATTAAAGTTGATAAGAAAAATTATAATTTAATATCCGAAGTTAATCAGATTGATAGATGGATTAATGAGGCAGAAGAAAAAGGAGAGTTTTCAATAGATACTGAGACTACTTCATTAGATCCACATAGAGCAGATCTTGTAGGTATCTCAATATCAACTGATTCAGGAAAGGCTTGTTATATACCTTTGAACCATCAAGAAGGAAAAAATTTAGATGAAAAAGAAGTATTAAAAAAATTAAAGATTACTCTAGAGGATGAAAGCATTAAAAAAATTGGTCAAAATATAAAATTTGATTATATAATTTTTTATCATAGGGGTATTAAATTAAATGCAATTGAGGACACAATGTTGATGTCTTACGTACTTGATGCTGGAAAAAATAGACATAATATGAATACTCTTTCAGAAATACATTTAAATCACAAACCTATAGAATTTAAGGATCTAGTCGGATCAGGAAAAAAACAAATAAACTTTAGTCAAGTTGAAATTGAAAAAGCTAAAGATTATTCAGCTGAGGATGCCGATATAACATTAAGATTATTTAAAATTTTTGAAAAAAACCTAAAGATTGAGAAACTTATAAATATATATGAAATTTTTGAAAAACCTCTTGTTAAAATTTTGGCCCAAATGGAAATAAATGGAATAAAATTAAATGTAGATTTTTTGAAAGATTTGTCTGAAAAATTTAAAAAAAAAATATTTTTATTAGAACAAGAAATTTTTAAATTATCAAAAAAAGAGTTTAATATTGGTTCGAATAAACAACTTGGTGAAGTAATGTATAATGATCTTAAAATATCTTCTTTAAAAAAAACAAAAAAAGGTAGCTTTGCTACAGGGGCAAATGTTCTTGAGGATCTAGCATTTAAAGGTCATAAATTTCCAAAGTTAGTTTTAGATTGGAGGCAAGTGACAAAATTAAAAAATACTTATTCTGACAGCTTACCAGAATTTATAAACTCAGACTCAGACAGGGTGCATACTTCATTTTTATTAGCAGCCACTACCACTGGAAGATTAGCTTCAAGTAATCCAAATTTACAAAATATTCCAATTAAATCTAGTGATGGCAAAGATATAAGAAAAGCATTTATTTCAGAAAAAAATAATAATTTATTATCAGCAGATTATAATCAAATTGAAATGAGGATATTATCAGATTTAGCAGACGTAAAAGAATTAAAAAAAGCATTTAACAATAATGAGGATATTCACTCTTTAACTGCAAGCCAAGTATTTAATGTTGAAATAAATAAAGTTTCTGATGATATGAGACGAAAAGCTAAAGCAATTAATTTTGGAATAATTTATGGGATCTCTCAATATGGTTTAGCAAAACAAATAGGTGTTTCAAATAATGATGCTGAAGAATTTTTAAATTCATATTTTTTGAGATTTCCAGAAATTAAAGATTATATGAATGAAACTATTAAATTTTGTAGAAAATCAGGATATGTGTGTAACATTTTTGGAAGAAGGACACATGTTACTGGTATTAATGATAAAAATTTTAATGTTAGAAATTTTCAGGAAAGAGCCGCAATAAATGCTCCTATTCAAGGATCAGCATCTGAGTTAATGAGATTGGCTATGATAAAAATTAATAAACTAATAGATGAAAAAAATGAAAAAGCAAAAATGCTTCTACAAATTCACGATGAACTTATTTTTGAGGTAGACAAAAATTTGATCAATAACTTCTCTAACACCATAAAGAACGAAATGATGAGTGTAAAAGAAAGTCAATTGCACTCTTTTTCTATTCCATTGCTAGTTGATATTAATATAGGGCAAAATTGGGGAGATTTACATTAGTCCAAGGGTTGCCCAAATTAGAACAATTTAGTATTTTTAATTATTAAATGACCCAAACAATTGCACTTATAGATGACGATAGAAATATTTTGACGAGCATAAGTATAGCCCTTGAAAAAGAGGGATTTAAAGTTCAAACTTATTTAGACGGAGAAAGCGCTCTAATTGGTTTATCAAGGACTCCACCAGACCTAGCGGTTATAGATATTAAAATGCCAAAAATGGATGGTGAAGAACTATTAAAAAGATTAAGAAAAAAAACTTCTTTGCCAGTTATTTTTTTAACTTCCAAAGATGATGAGATTGATGAACTTTTAGGACTCAAATTAGGCGCAGATGATTTTGTTAAAAAATCTGGTGGTTTCTCAATAAAAGTTTTAGTTGAAAGAATAAGAGTTCAGTTAAGAAAAAAAAATATCAACCAAATTGAAGAGACTAAAAATATTATTACACATGGAAAATTAAAACTAGACCCATCTCAATTAGAGTGTGAATGGAATGGTAAACAGCTACCAGATAAGCTAACAACCACTGAGTTTTTGATAGTTAAAGAGTTGGCAAAAAGGCCAGGGATAATTAAAGAAAGGTCACAACTTATGGACATTGCTTATAGAGAAGATACCGATATAGAAGACAGAACAATCGATAGTCATGTAAAAAGAATTAGAAAAAAATTTAAAAAAGTAGATTCAAATTTTTCAGCCATTGAAACAAGATATGGAAGTGGATATAGATGGAACGTTAGTTAATGTTCAGTTATCTTTTCAAAAACTTATCAATTCTTAAAAAATTTCTACTTATAAATTTAATTATATTTATAATAATTGGATCTTTCACACTAGTTTATTTAAGTAAGGTTCAACCAAATTTAATTAAGAAAAAAGCATCAAATCATATACAAATAATTGATAATACTGTTGATCATATTAAAAGACTTGAAATTAAATTTAATAATGAAGATGTGAGAAAATTTTTATTTTCTACAAGATTTCTTTTTCAGAATTTAGAAAGAGTAGTTTTATATGACGGAAATTTTGAATTAGTGGGAGATACTGATACATTAGATTTAGATCCAAGATCATTTTCTCAAAGACTAGATCCTATTGAGTTTGAGTCAATTGAGAACAAAATTCCTGAAAAAAAAATAAAAGATAATTCTACTGAAAATAAAGATAATTTCATTTCTGATAATTTGATTGAATATTCTAATTCGAAAGATTTTGGAAAACCCTTTACTTTTACTCAGGAAAATTATCGACAATTTTTACTAATAACGATTAAGAATGTAAATATAAGTGGAGAGAATGTTGGATATTTAGCAATTTCAGAAAATGCCAATGATATTAAGGCTGTTATTAATGAGAGAAAAAGTTTAATAATTAGATCAGCTTTTTTTGTTGCAGTAGTAATTTTAATATTCTCTTTCGTTTTAAACAGATATTTTCTTAAGCCAATTAGAAACCTTGTTGATTATACAAAAAAAATAAAGGAAAAAAGTAAAAAACAGACAAATATTAAAAGTTTGAAACAAAGAAAAGATGAATTAGGTACTCTTTCACAATCTTTAGATGAAATGACAAGTGAATTACAAAGAAGAATAAATAATGCTGAAAATTTTTCAACTGATCTAGTTCATGAAATTAGGAATCCTTTAGCATCATTAAAAAGTGCCTCTGAAATTTTAGGAGAAGCTAATAGTGAAAATGAAAGGGAAAAACTTCTCAAAATATTGAGCCATGATGTAGAGAGAATCGAACGTCTTATTACTGACTATTCACAAATGCACAAAGATGAAGCTGCAATAACAAAAGAACAAATGAAAAAGATTGACCTAAAAGAAATTGTTCAATCAGTTGTTGATGATTTTAATGCAATATTTTATCCCAAAAGAGGAATTAAAATTGATTTATATCTTGAAAATCAAGGTTCAAGATATGAAATATTTGGTATTGAAAATAGAATTGAGCAAGTATTAGCAAATTTACTTGAAAATTCTATTTCATTTAGTGAAGACAATAAAAAAATTCTTGTAAAAATTATTAAGGATAAGGATAAAAAAATTATTTTGTCTGTTATAGATCAAGGTATAGGATTTAAGGAAAGTGATACAAGTAAAATATTTAATAGATTTTATAGTAATCGACCAGATAAATTTGGAGAGCATTCTGGTTTAGGATTGAATATTGTTAAAAATCTTGTTGATTTACACGGAGGAATTATAAGTGCATCAAATAATCACCCAGAAAAAGGGGCAAAAGTAGAGGTTATATTCCCATCTATAAATTGATTTGTTGAATTTAAATTTTTATAATGTAGATATTTTCTGTAAATGAGTGATTTTAAAGTAAAAGATATAAAACAAGCTGAATTCGGAAGAAAAGAAATTTCTTTAGCAGAAACTGAGATGCCTGGTTTAATGGCATTGCGAAAAGAGTACGAAGGTAAATTTCCATTAAAAGGAGCTAAAATAGTTGGTTGTCTTCACATGACAATTCAAACTGCTGTATTAATTGAAACGTTAACAAGTCTCGGAGCAGAAGTTAGATGGTCTTCTTGTAATATATTTTCAACTCAAGATCACGCTGCAGCTGCAATCGCCAAAGTAGGTATCCCAGTATTTGCTTGGAAAGGGGAAACAGAGGAAGAATATTGGTGGTGCGTAAAACAAACTATTGAGGGTAAAAAGGATTGGAAACCAAACATGATTTTAGATGATGGTGGAGATCTTACAGCATTAATGCACAAAGATTACAAAGAATTATTAAAAAATGTTAAGGGATTAAGCGAGGAAACTACGACAGGTGTTTTAGCATTGAAAAAAATGGAAGAAAAAGGAACGTTATTAGTTCCTGCTATAAACGTTAATGACTCAGTAACAAAGTCAAAGTTTGATAATTTGTATGGATGTCGTGAAAGTTTAGTTGATGGTATTAAAAGAGCAACAGATGTAATGATGTCAGGAAAAGTAGCAATTGTTGCTGGCTTTGGTGACGTAGGAAAAGGTAGTGCAGCATCGTTGAGACAAAGTGGGGCTAGGGTAATGGTCACAGAAACAGATCCAATCTGTGCATTACAGGCAGCAATGGAAGGTTATGAAGTGGTACTTATGGATGAAATGATTAAAGAAGCAGATATAGTTGTAACTGCAACAGGAAACAAAGATATAGTCACTGCTGACCACATGAGAGAAATGAAAGATAGAGCAATTCTTTGTAACATTGGACATTTTGATAATGAAATTCAAGTTGAGGCATTGAAAAATTATAAATGGGATGAAATTAAACCTCAGGTACATGAAATAACTCTTCCAAGTAAGAAGAGAATTATCTTATTGGCCGAGGGCAGGTTAGTAAATTTAGGATGTGCAACAGGTCATCCAAGTTTTGTTATGAGCGCATCTTTTACCAATCAAGTGACCGCTCAAATAGAGTTATGGAATAATTCTAATAAATATGAAAAAAAAGTTTATGTTTTACCCAAACACTTAGACGAAAAAGTTGCAATGCTACATTTAGAAAAAGTTGGAGCTAAACTTACAAAATTATCAAAAGATCAAGCAGATTATATAAGTGTCAATACTGAAGGGCCCTATAAACCAGATGCCTACCGCTACTAAAAGTAGCTTTCTAGATATTTCTAAAATTAAAAATTTAGAGAGAATTACATCAATTTTATCCTCTAAAATTAGTAATGGCGATACAATACTTCTTTATGGAGATTTAGGTGTGGGAAAGACCACTTTGTCGAGAATTTTGATTAATAGACTGCAGAAAAGAAATAAAAGAAAAATAACAAACGTAACAAGTCCAACTTTTAGTTTGATGAATGAGTATCTAGTTGGTGATATTTTAATAAATCATTGTGATTTATTTAGAATTAAAAATAATAGAGACCTTACTAATCTTGGTTTATTTGAAAATATAGAAGACAAAATTTTAATTATCGAGTGGCCAAAATTGATAAAAAAAAAACCCAAAAATAGAATTGAAATATATTTTTATTATAAAAAAAACTTTTTTTCTCGCCAATTAAAGATTAAAAAATACGGAAGATGTAAAAGTTATGCATTTCTTAAAAAATAAAAAAATCACAAAAATTAAAGGAGATGCTTCCTTCAGATCTTTTTATAGATCAAAAAAATCAATAATTGTTTATTGCAAAAAAGATAAATATAAAAATTTATTAGTATACGATGCTATAAATAAATTATTCCAAAAAAATAGAATTAATGCACCAAAATTAATCAACCAAAAATATAAAAAAAATTATATAGAAATCGATGATCTTGGAAATAATTCAGTTTATCATTTGATAAAAAAAAGAAAAAATAAAATTCTTATATTTAAAGAAGTCATAAAAATTCTTTTAAAATTACAAAATATAAGAAAATTTAGTATTATAAATTTTAAAAAACAATCTTACAAAGTTCCTTTATATAAAAAAAAGTTATTATTGGAAGAAAGCAAACTTTTTATTAATTGGTTTTTTACCGTTTAACTTTAACAAAATAAGCTTTAAAGAGAAAAAAAATTTTAAGAAAATAATACAAGATCTTATTAATAAATTGAAACTACCTAATAATACACTTGTGCATAGAGACTTTCATATTTCTAATATGATGTTTAAAAAAAATAAAATCTATTTAATTGATAGTCAGGATGCTGTCGTAGGAAATATTACTTACGATTTAGCGTCTTTAATTGATGATGTAAGATATAAAACCTCTAATAAAGTTAAAAATGAAATTTTAAAATATTATTTTAATAAAAAGAAGAATAAAATAAACATTCAAAGTTTCAAAAATGACTTTTATATTTTATCAGTTTTAAGAAATTTAAAAATTTTAGGAATTTTTACTAGATTGGCAATTAGAGATAAAAAAAAATATTATTTAAAAATGATACCATATTGTTGGAAATTGATTGAAAATAGAATTAATAAAAACGATATTTTATTCAACAAATTAAAAACAATCTTAAATCAAAAAAAATTTAAAAAATTTATTAAAGTAAGATGAATAAGATTAAAACTGTTTTAGTTTTGTGTGCGGGATTAGGAAAAAGACTAAGACCTTTAACCGATAATATTCCAAAACCACTCTTGAGAATAAAAGATACCACTCTAATTGAAAATACTTTAGATCTAATAAAATATCTTAAAGTTGAAAATATAATTTTAAATACATTTTATCTTAAAGAAAAACTTAAACATTTCATAAATTTGAAATATAAAAATTTAAATATCAAAATCGTAGATGATGGTCCTAATATATTGGATACAGGGGGTGGAATTTATAATATGATGAAATATTCAAGGGAACAAGATTTCATTACTTTAAACCCAGATACCTTTTGGTCAAAAGAAAATGTAGAAGAAATAAAAAATATGGAGAACATTTACCTAAAAAACAAATTTAAAAATATCTTATTAGTAGTGAATAAAAAAAAAGTTTTGATACTAATTTAAAAGGTGATTTTAATTTAAGTCAAAATTTATTATCCAAAGGTGAAAATAATGAATATATTTATACGGGATGTCAGATTATCAATAGAGCAATATTTGATAAAATTGAAAAGAAGATTTTTTCTATGAATGAAATTTGGAATTTATCTTTAAAAAACAATATGCTTTCAGGTTTTGAAAGTAAAGAAATGTTCAATCATATTACAAATTTAGAAGTTTATAAAAATTTTTTAAAAAAAAATTAAATCTTTGGATCTTTTAAGATCTAAATACTCCGCACCTAAAATCTTTGTTTCTTTATCCATATTGATCATTAGTGGATTTCCAGTTGGGATTTCGAACTTTGAAATTTTTTTTTTATCAATACCGAACAAAAATTTACAAAGACCTCTTAAAGAATTACCATGCGCAACTATAAGTACATTTTCTTTTTTTAATAAAGGCATAATATTTTTTTTATAATATGGAATTACACGATTATAAGTTTTTTCTAAAGATTCAGTATCTGGAATTTTATCACGAGGAATATTTCTATAAGTTGTAATATTTAAAGGATGAAAAGGACTGTTCCTGTCGAGAGGTTCAGGTGTAACATCCCAAGATCTTCTGAATTCAAGAATCTTATCTTCTCCGTATTTTTTTTTCATCTCTTCTTTATTTAGTCCTGTTAAGGCTCCATAGTGTCGTTCATTTAATTCCCAGGCTTTAGTAATTATGTTGTTTTTAATTTTAAGAGTTTTTAGTATTAACAACATTGTATTAATAGACCTTTTTTGAATAGAACAATAAAAATGTTTTAATTCTATTTTTTTACTCTTTATTAACTCTCCTGCTTTTGATGCCTCAAACTCACCTTGATTTGTTAGCCCAACATCTACCCAACCCGTAAATCTTTTTTCAGCATTCCACTCGCTTTGACCATGTCTAACTAAAATTAAATGACTCATTATTAAATATTCTTTATAAGATATTTTATAAATGATAAAAACATTATTTCATATTCTAAACATTATATTTCTTATTTTTTATTTATATCCAGGCAGTATTTTAGGCTATGTAGTCTATAAAGATTTTTCAAAACAACCTCAAATTACTGTAGATTTCTTAGTATCTTCAAACCATGTATACGCTTTTGCTTTGTTATCATTTCTAGCATTGATTAATTATTATAAGAATCAGAAAATTATTGTTATTGGATACTTGTTTTTTATATCCATATTTTTAGAACTTTCACATTTTTATATTCCTAACAGAGGATTTCAATTTTCTGATTTGTTTGGTAATATTATTGGTGTTTTGATATCATTATCAGTATTTAATTTAATAATTAGTTGGAGAAAAAAATGAGCTCATTTGAAGATAGAAAAAAAAACATTTGAAAATAAGTTTGCACACGATGAAGAGTTAAAATTTAAAGTAAATGCTCGAAAAAATAAATATATTGGACAATGGGCATCTAAAATACTCGGTTATAACGATGATAAAGAAAAAGAATATATTCAATCATTAATTAAAGCTGATTTTGAAGAAGCAGGCGATGATGATGTTTTAAGAAAGGTTAAAGCAGATTTAAAAGATCATAGTATTTCAGATGAAGAAATCAGAAAAAAAATGGATGAGCTTAATGAAAAAGCTAAGTCTGATTTTACTTAGCAACAAAGTGACTTGGAAATTAAATTTTTACTTTTTAATTTTGTTACTATTTATTACTGCTTGCTCTTCTATTCCAAAAAATACTGCAGATAGTTGTTCAATCTTTTCAGAAAGATACCTATGGTATAAATATGCAAAAAGAACTGAACAAAAATGGGGGACACCGATTTATTTACAATTAGCTATTATAAAAATGGAGTCGGACTTTGATTGGCTAGCAAAACCTGATAGAACAAAAATTTTCAAAATAATACCTTATAAAAGACCCTCTAGTTCTTTTGGTTACTCTCAGGCAGTAAAAGGAACATGGAAACAATATAAAGATGAAACTGGAAATAAACTAGCAACAAGAACTAGATTCAAAGATAGTGTAGACTTCATAGGTTGGTATACGACTAAAACTGAAAAAATATTAAAAATTTCAAAAAAAGACTCTTTCAGACAATATATCGCTTATCATGAGGGTTGGGGGAACTACAAGTATTATAAAAAAAATAAAAAAGTAATTCTTTTAGCTAAAAAAGTTCAAAAACAATCTAATAAATATAAGTCACAATTAAATAAGTGTAAGAATATACTTACCACAAGAAAGTATATCTTATTTTAACGAAGTTGTTTTTCTAATTCTTTCTCAACAGAATTAATACTTTTTGTATTTTTTCCTATTGTCAAATAAATAGTCGGAATTATATATAATGTAAAAAATGTAGAGAATATCATTCCTGCAAAAATTGTAATACCAACAGTAAGTCTACTGGCTTCCCCTGGTCCACTACTTATAATTAAAGGAAGAACACCTATAATAGTTGATAGAGATGTCATTAATATCGGTCTTAATCTAATATTTGCAGCCTCTATAATTGCTTTTTCAATATCTTTCCCTTGATCTCTAAGTTGGTTTGCAAATTCTACAATTAGAATACCATTTTTTGCTGCCAGCCCTATTAAAATTATCAATGCTACTTGACTGAATATATTAATTGAACTTCCTACCACTAAAAGACCAAGTATACCGCCAAAAATTGCTAGCGGAACTGTTAGCATAATTGTGAAAGGATGTTTGAAACTCTCAAATTGGGCTGCCATAACTAAATAAGCAGTAAGTAAAGCCAAAGCAAATATTAAATATATTTGGAAGCTAGTCTCTTTCAACTCTTCACTTTCTCCTTTATAAGCTATTCTTGCGTTAGGAGTATTGTCCTTAACTATCTTTTCTAAAAAATTTAGTGCTTGGGCTAAAGTATAATCTCCTGAAATATTAGCAGAAATTGTTACTGCTTTTTGTCTGTCATATCTTATAAGAAATGGTGCGTCACCTTCTTCCTCTAATGAGACTAGGTTTGAAATAGATATTAATTTATTTGTATTTTTTGATCTGACATAAACTTTATTTAAATTGGATGGTTCACGTCTATTTTTGATGTCTCCTTGTAAAATGATATCATATTCTTTACCATCTTTAGTGAATTTTGTAACATTTCTTGAGCCAAAGATTGTTTCTATGGATCTTCCAATATCAGAAGTTGAAACTCCGAGATCAGAAGATTTTTTTTGATCAATCTTTACATTTAAGATTGGTTTATTTCTATCGAAATCATCTTCTATGTTTCTTAAATTTTTATTTTTTCTAGCTTCTTTTTTAATTATTTCTTTCCAATCAATTAATTCTTCATATGTATTACCCATGATTACAAACTGAATAGGTTTTTCAACTCCACCAGTTCTTATACCTTGAGGCATAATTGGAAAAGCTAAAACACCAGGAACTTTTGAAATTTTTTTAAAAGAATCCATCATAATTCTTTGGCCAGATCTTTTTCTTTTATCCCAGTGCTCTAATAAAACTATTATGAAGCCAGAATTTACCTGGGTACTACTTTTTCCAAATCCTGGAACTCTTAATAATAATCTTCTGTATTCTCCTTTTCCGACCTCAGGCAAAAGGAAACCCTCAATTTCCTGTGCTTTACTTGAAGTAAACTCAAAACCTGAACTTTGTGGTGCTTTGACTATCACAAAGAATGCTCCCCTGTCTTCTTTAGGCATCAATTCTTTTGGAGCAAAAACAAATAAACCAGTTGTAGTAATCAAAATTACTAATAAAAAACTTACTATTACTCTCCTTTTTTTAAGCCAATAATTTAAGGTTTCTTGATAAAAATTTTTAAATTTATCCAGATACTTTTCAAAAACCAAAGAAATTTTACTTTTATGATTTTTTTTCTTCAATATTTTACTGGCTATCATTGGACTTAAAGATAGTGCGACAAAACTTGAAATAATAACCGCACCAGATAGTGTTATTGCTGTTTGAGTATATAGCACTCCACTCAAACCTTTGATAAAAATTAAAGGTATAAATACTGCAACCAAAACTAATGTAGTTGCTATAATTGCAAAAGATACTTGCTTTGATCCCTTATAAGCTGCCACTAAAGAACTTTCACCTTTTTCCATTCTCCTTACTATATTTTCTAACATCACTATTGCATCATCGACTACAATTCCGATAGCCAAAACTAAGGCCATTAAAGTAAACAAGTTTATTGAAAAATTAAAAAAGTAAATTGCTAAAAAAGTTGAAATTAAAGATACAGGCAAAGCAACCAATGGAACAACTAGTGCTCTTATATTTCCTAAAAAAAGATATATAATGATAGTCACTAACACTAAAGCAACAAACAAAGTTTTATATACCTCTGAAATAGCACTAGATATATAGTTACTTCTATCGAAAGAAACTTCTAATGATGTGCCATCTGGTAAAGTTGGTCTTATTTCTCTAATCTTTTTTTTTTAATTCTGAGGCTACCTTAATAGTATTTGCATCTGATTGTTGATATACTCCTATCCCTACCACTTGCTTACCGTTTCCTTTAAACAATGTTCTTGTGGTAACTGGTCCAAATTCTATCCTAGCAACGTCTGATAACTTGGTTATCGAACCATCAACTGATTTTTTTAAAGGTAAGTCTTTATACGATTGTAATTCTTCATAGGCGTTTTCAAGTTTAATTGTTAGATCTACATCTTTAGATTCTATTCTTCCCGCTGGGAACTCTAAGTTTTCCGAACGTAATTTATCTTCTACTTCTTGGGTAGTTAAGTTTCTTGCTGCCAGTGCTATTGGATCCAACCAAATTCTTAACGATAGTTCTCTCTCTCCTCCCAATCTTACACGTCCGACTCCATCTACAGTAGAAAAATAATCAGTTAAATATCTATCTGCATAATCTGTAAGTTCTAAATCCGACATAAATTCAGAACTAAAACTAATCCACATTGTTGTTCTGAAACCTGCTGATTGTTTATAAATTTTTGGGGCACTAGCTTCTTCTGGCAAGTCATCCAAAACTCTTGCTATTGAACTTCTTACATCGTTCGCCACATCATCTAAATCTAAATTTGACTCAAAAGTCATTTCTATTCTAGACGCACCATCTTCGCTTATAGACTCAATATTAATAAGTCCCGAAGTCCCTCCAACACGATCTTCTATTTTTTGTGTTATTTGAGTATCTACGATATTTGCTACAGCTCCTTGATATTTGGTTTGAATTGTAACTATTGGTCTTTTAACATCTGGAAGCTCATCAGTGGGTATTTCATTAAATACCACCAAACCAAATACTACTAAAATCATACTCATCACAGATGCGACGACAGGTCTTTTAATTGATAAATCTGTTAGGAACATTTTTAATTACTTATTTGTAATTTTTACTTTCATTTTGTTTCTTACTTTTGAAATTCCTTCTTTAACTATAATATCATCTTCAGAAATCCCATTTTGTATTAAAACTTTTCCATAATTTCTTTTTCCAATTTCTACTTCTGCTTTTTCAATAGTATTGTCAGCAAGTACCTTGTAGACAAAGGCTGTTTCACCCTGGATAAGCAAAGATGACTCTGGTACACCAATTGCACTTGTTTTATTGTAGATTATTTTTGCATTAAGCAGCATTCCAGGCACCAACTCTAATTTAGGATTTGAAATTTCTATACTTGCTAGCACTGATCTTGTGCTAGGGTCTACCCTTGAGCTTACAGATTCAATTTTACCATTAAAAATTTTATTATAAGAGTCAGTAGAAACATCTACATCTAGGCCTGGTTTTAATATACTAAAATAGATCTCAGGAACTTTAATGTCCAAAACAACAGATGAAGTATCATCTAAGGTTAAAATAAAAGAGTCTGTTCCCAGTACCCCTTGGGCAATTTCTCTTTTTCCCAAAACTCCTTTAAATGGTGCTAAAATAGTTTCATTTTTTAATTCAATTAAGTTTTCACCCTTTTTTATTATTTTTCCAATTTTCAAATTTTTATTCAAAACGTTTTCTTTTTTTATTCTATAATTTTTGGTTTTTTTGGCTACAGCTGTTCCAAATGTTTCAATACTATCAAAGAAGTTTGAGTTTGTAACCACTTCAACTATTACTCCTGGTGGAGGTATTTTTGAAAATTTTTTTTCAAAGTGTTTTCCAACAAAATATCTTGCAGTAATTACTGCGAAAATGATAAAAAAAATTATTATAATTATGTAGCTTATTTTTTTAGAAGATTTAATCACGTGTATTTACCATATTCGCTCCAAGATCCATCATATACAACAGGCTTATATGTATTATCAATTAAAGAATATGCAAGCGCTAAAACTGAAGCTGTAACACCAGAACCACATGTAAAAACTGGATGAGAGGATAAATCACTTCCTAATACAGTTTCGAAAATTTTCAAAATTTCTTTTTTTTCTTTGAATGAATGATCTTCATTAATAAACTCTTTATGAGGTATACAAACCGAATTTGGTATTGATCCACTTTTAAGACCTTTTCGAAATTCTTTTTCTTTTCCCTCAAATCTTTCTTTGCTTCGAGCATCAATCAATTTAAAGTTTGGATTTAAAATATTATCATCAATTTGTTTTTTGTTTTTAACCAATTTTATATTTTCTTGAGCACTATATTTTGAATTCATTAAAACTGTTTTTTCACTTGTTGTTACTCTTTTTTCTAATTTCCATTTTTTAAGACCACCATCTAAAATACTTACAAGTTTAGGATCATGTCCAAAATATATGAAACTATACCAACATCTACAGGAGCTAATTAAATCAGAATTATCGTAAATAATAACTTTATCATTATTTGATATTCCTAATGAAGAAATTATTTGTTCCCATAAACTTTTATTAGGCAACATATGAGGAAGGTCAGTATTTGGATCTGAATTTTTTTCCATATCGAAAAAAATCGCATTAGATATATGCTCATGATTATACTCCTCGAAAGAATTTCTATTGACCGTTGGTAAATGCCAAGAAGAATCTATAACTTTTACACTTTTGATATTTTTCTCTAACCAATCAGTTGAAACTAATGACATAAATTTATCTCTTCTCCAGGTAACGTTGATGATATTCCTCTGCAGGTGAATAATTTTTTATTAAAGAAATTCTTGTAACAACTTTTCCATTTAGTTTTTCATTAATCTTTTTCAAAACATTTTGAGCTACAGATTTTTGTGCCTCGTTTAAATAAAAAATTTCACTTCTATATTGCACTCCAAAATCCGGCCCTTGCGAATTTAAGGTAGTTGGATCATGAATTTCAAAGAAATATTCTAATATTCTTTCATAAGATATTAAATTAGGATCAAAATCTAACTTTACTACCTCAGCATGATTTGTTTCTCCATTACAGACTTCTTCATAATTAGTCTTTTTTGTATTTCCTCCACAATATCCAACCTCAGTTTTTATAATTCCTTTTATCTTACTGAACTTGATCTCAGGTCCCCAAAAACATCCTAATGCTAAAATTGCTATTTCCATTGATTATTGTTTTATATCTTCTAAAGTTATTCTTATGCTTTCTAAAAATCAATTAGGCTTTTTGTACATGTTTTTGTCTGTATGCGCCTTTTCTGTTATGGATTTAATTGTAAAATGGTCAGAAAATTACCCTTTAGGACAGGTGATATTTTTTAGAGGTTTTTTTGGTCTACTATTTTATTTTCTAATAATTCCAAAAGAAAGAATTAAAAATTTTTATTATACAAAAAGATTTGGCTTACATTTTTTAAGATGTTTTTTTGGACTAATAGCTTTGTTGGCAATATTTGTAGCATTAAGAAAACTTCCCTTAGCAACTGTAGTAAGCATATCATTTGCAGCACCAATATTTACAACAATTTTTTCAATTTTTTTTTTAAAAGAAAGAGTTGGATTTTATAGATGGCTAGCTGTGTTAATTGGGTTCATTGGCATAATAATTATTACTGAACCAGGATACAGTTCATTAAACATATACTACATTTTTCCAATAATATTTTGTTTAGGTCTCTCCTACGTTGCTATTGCTATTAGACAGTTATCAGTCACCGAACCTGTATGGCTAATTTCTCTTAATTTTTCAGCGGCAATATTATTAGCTGGTATTTTTACGATTCCCTTTGGTTGGGTAATGCCTAGTTTTAAAGATTTATTATTACTTTCATTAATTGGAGTTTTTGGAGGTATAGCAAACTTATGGTTAAGCCAGTCTTATAAATTTTCAGAAGTTTCCTTAGTAACTCCTTTAAAATATCTTTCATTAATTTTTGCAATTATATTTGGATATTTAATTTGGGGTGAAATACCCTCAATGAAAACTTTATTAGGAGCTGCACTTGTAATTATCTCATCCATAATTATCTTCAAGAGAGAAATCGTACTTAAAAAACATGTCTCAATTTCAAAAAATCGCCAAGCATCCTAAATATTGGGATAAAGCAAAAAGATATTTATCTAAAAAAGATAGTGTAATGAGAAAACTAATTAATAAGTATAATGACAAAACTCTTAAAACAAGAAATGATATCTTTTTTTCATTGTGCAAAAGTATAATTGGTCAGCAAATAAGCGTTGCTGCAGCAAATTCTGTTTTCATAAAATTTAAAAAACTTTGTAAAAATAAAATAAACTCTAAAACGGTAATTAATTTAAGTTCAATACAACTCAAGAAATGCGGATTAAGTCGACAAAAAGTTAAAGGTATTAAAGAACTTGCATATAAATT
>MDTB01132387.1_pt1 | contig 75037 bp, 66 predicted proteins | sample 811161 | NCBI WGS metagenome assembly MDTB01 (sample SAMN05326650, study PRJNA326480) | marine metagenome | isolation source: seawater | place: Mediterranean Sea | collected 2009 | reverse complement strand
CGGCCAAGAAGAAAGCTCCGGCCAAAAAGAAAGCTCCGGCCAAGAAAGCTCCGGCCAAGAAGAAAGCTCCGGCTAAAAAGAAAGCTCCAGCCAAGAAAGCTCCGGTTGAAGCAGGCGTTGCAGGAGTGCAAGATGAAGTTGTCCCGCCTGATGATCAGATAATTCCACCCAGCGACGAACCGCTGCCTCCCTCTAAGCAGGAACAATCTACAGAGGAGGAGCAGCCCCTTCCGCCGCCTCCTCAAGGTCCGCCTCCCACTGCGCGGCCATTGGTGACATCAAGTGGCCAAGAACCAGCCCGACGGGCTCCGTCGGAAGATCGAACTCCATCGGAAGATAGCGCCAGCCGTCCGGCAGCAAAGACAGAAGAGCCGCCAGTCGTAAGAGAAGAAGAAGCGAAACAGGACATAGGTTCTGCTCCAGCAAGCCCGCCGCCTCGAATGCCGGCACCTCCTAGGACTGGCACGGGTAAGCGCATTCCTCCGCCTCCGGGTGCCCCTCCTAAATCAGGATCTGGTCGCTCGATTCCTCCACCTCCTGGTCCACCTCGAGCTAGACAGGCGGGAAACCTTGGTTCCCCAAGCGGTCCCCGTCCCGGAGGGCGCACAACATCTAGTGCACCTCGCCGTCCTGGGAGACCTGGTGGTCCTAGCGGTGCGCCTGGGCCAGGCGGACCCCCCATAGGGCCGGACGGTCCCGGTGGTCGCCCAAGTGGTGGCCCTCGCGGCGGACAGCAGCAAAGGCGGGGTCGCAAACAGAAACGGCGTAGACGTCAGCAAGAGGAACTCCAGCCGCAGGAAATGGCGGCTTATACGCCGGCGGATGCTCCAGTTCCGGAAGGCGAAATTTTGGTGGAGCGCGGCTCCACAGCTCAAGAAGTAGCAAATAGAGTAAACAGGTCTGCAGCGGACGTAGTGCGGTTCCTCTTACAACAAGGAGAAATGGTCACTGCCACACAGTCTCTCAGTGACGACATGATCGAGTTATTTGCTGCTGAGCTTGGCGCAGAAGTCCGTCTTGTTGACCCAGGGGCCGAGCAGGAAGAAGAAATTCTAAAAGTTCTCGCAGTAGATCTTGACGCCCCGGGCGCAGAACCGCGTCCCCCGGTTATAACGGTAATGGGTCACGTTGATCATGGTAAGACGCTTCTTTTGGACCGTATTCGATCGGCGAATGTTGCGGATGGCGAAGCCGGTGGCATTACCCAACACATTGGGGCGTATCAGGTAGACAGAAACGATCACGCGTTGACATTTATTGATACGCCGGGCCACGCTGCTTTTACCAGTATGAGGGCTCGTGGTGCCCGAGCGACTGACATTGTCATCCTCGTAGTTGCCGCGGACGATGGCGTTATGCCTCAAACACTTGAAGCAATTGACCATGCCCGCGCAGCAGAAGTTCCAATTGTTGTAGCGGTAAACAAAATGGATCGTGAAGGGGCTGACCAAAACAGGGTCTTGGCTCAACTTGCTGAACGAGACCTGATTCCTGAGTCGTATGGCGGGGACGTGATTACGGTTCCGGTATCTGCAATGACTGAGGAAGGCATTGATGATCTTCTCGACCAAATTATTCTTGTCGCTGAACTTGAAGAGCTGAAAGCTACGTCTGATGGTCGCGCCGTGGGAACCGTTCTTGAAGCGAACCTTGATAAAGGGCGCGGGCCGGTAGCGACGGTACTAGTCCAGCAAGGAACTTTGAAAATCGGGGATCCGATGGTTGCTGGTGCAGCATGGGGTCGAGTTCGCGCGATGACCGATGATCGCGGCAACTCCCTTAAGGAAGCCGGACCATCTACTCCAGTCGAGGTGCTTGGCCTTTCAGAAGTACCGCGGTCGGGTGACATGTTCACCGTCGCTCCTGACGAGAAAACTGCCAATCGAGTGGCAGAAACGCGAGAGCATTGGCAAAGACAAGCCAACATGGCAACGGTGTCTTCTTCTAGCGGTGGAGGGGCCAAGCTTGAAGACATCTTTAAACAAATTCAGGCGGGTGAAGCGACAACTTTGAATTTGGTCTTGAAGGCGGACGTGCATGGATCGCTTGAGGCAGTAACTGAAAGTTTGCGTAAGTTAGAGCGCGATGACGTGAAACTTGCCTTTGTGAGCCGCGGGGTTGGCGGAGTCAACGAAAACGATGTCCAGCTCGCAGTGGCTTCTAATGCAACGATCCTGGGTTTCAATGTCCGTCCTGACCGCAAAGCTCGCGAAGCGGCAGAAGCCGAAAATGTTGAGATCAGGCTGTACGAAATCATCTATCAACTTCTCGAGGACATCGAAAATGCCATGCTCGGCATGCTCGAACCGGAGTTCGAAGAGATCGTCACCGGCGAGGCTCACGTTAGACAAGTATTCCGCATTTCTGGGGTTGGCCCAATTGCTGGTTGTTTCGTTGAAAACGGTTCCATTAACGACGGTGCAAAAGTGAGATTCTTGCGTGAAGGTGCAATCATATGGAAGGGCGAAATTGCATCCCTGCGTCACTTCCAAGAATCTGTTGGCCAAGTGACTGCAGGCATGGAATGCGGCATAGGACTTTCAGATTTCACTGACCTCAAAGACGGTGATGTGATTGAGACTTACGACGAGCGAGAGATTCCAATCGCCTAGATAACTCTCTGGCGAGGCTACTCAGGGGGCTGCGGAATGAGCAGGAAACGGGGGCGACAGCAGCGTGGGGGACGTCAGTACCAGCGAACTGACCGTGTCTCTGGGCTTGTACGCGAAGTTGTAGCGACAGAGATAGAGCGAATCGATGACCCTCGATTATTCCTAATCTCGGTTACAGGGGTTGATGTTGATCGAGAGCTTGCGCACGCCGTTGTGTGGGTTCATGGCGGCTCGGAAGACGATATGGAAGACGTCTTGGAGGCTCTAGAACAGCATCGCCAAAGGGTTCAACAGGCACTTGCGAAAAACTCGCGTATGCGTAGAACTCCGACGATTCAGTTTTCGGTTGATAAATCAATTCAGGAGGCCGGTCGTATTGAATCCATTTTGGAAGAACTCGGCAGGGCTACTTCCGAGGAGCAGAGTAAAGATGGTTAATGCCTCGTAAGCCGCCCACTGTTCACGGTATGGCGTTAATCGACAAACCTTCGGGAATGACGTCACATGATGTCGTTGCAAAGCTGAGAAAACGCTTTAACGAGCGGCGAATCGGTCACGCTGGAACTTTAGATCCAGATGCCACGGGCGTGTTGGTGATCGGTATTGGTTCCGCGACGAGGCTACTGAGATTTGCGACTGCCTCGTTTAAAACTTACGAGGTCGAAATAGTTTTTGGGCTGGAAACAACCACCTTGGATTCTTCCGGTGATGTGGTCAAGCAGCATCTGATGTCTATTGACGAAGAGAAAGTATTACGTGGCGTTGAGCAATTGACTGGCGAGATTGAGCAGATTCCACCGATGGTTTCGGCGCGTCGCGTTGACGGCCGGCGTCTCCATGAAATAGCGCGCGAAGGTGGAGAAGTTGAACGCAAGGCTCAACTAATCACCGTCAGTGCTTTCGAGGTCGAAGCAACGCCAGATCCTATGATTTGGAAAGCCAGCGTTTCTTGTTCGTCGGGAACTTACGTGAGGTCTCTTGGTGCCGATCTTGGGGCTTTTCTTGGAGGCGGTGCCCACATACGCAACCTAAGAAGAATTCAGAGTGGTCATTACACAATCGATGAAAGTTTGCCAATCGATGAAGCTCCACTGCTGCCCGTGGAGGAATTAGTTAGGGGAATGAATCGGGTAGTTCTGTTAGATGAAGAGGTACGGCCTATAGAAAATGGCGGACGTCTGGCAAGTGATCGAGTCGAAGGTCCGGGCCCTTGGGCTTTGTTCGGACCATCGGGAACCCTTCTAGCGGTCCATGAGAAACGTGAAGGTCGAGTAGTTCCTTCAGTTGTGCTGCCCGCTCATCACTGATCGATTAGGTCATGGCAAATAATGTCGCCTAGAGGCAGGCATCACGATAGTTTGATCAAGTGGAGATCATTCGTGACCCAGCGTGGTCGCCAGCCCTAGAGCAAGGAAGCGTAGTTACCGTCGGCGAGTATGACGGGGTTCACAGAGGCCACCGCACAGTAATTTCTGAAATGCATCGAATGGCAGCAGAGCGGGGCTGCGCAACGGCGGTAGTTACCTTTGACCGTCACCCAGCGACGATAGTTCGACCCGAGTCGGCACCGCTTTTACTTTGCGATCTCGACCACAAGCTGGAGCTATTGGCTGAAACGGGTGTTGACTATACGTTGGTGGTCGAATTTACGCCCGAGCAGGCTGAGGTTCCCGCCGAAATGTTTGCTCGGCAGGTGCTTGTCGATTGTCTCCAGGCACGGGCTGTGGTGGTGGGCGCCGATTTTCATTTTGGTCAGGGTCGGCGAGGAAACGTCGAAACTCTGGGCGCGGTTGGTGAAGAATTTGGCTACGAAGTAGTGGGGCTGCCGTTAGTCAAACAGTTGACTGGTGAAGGGGAAGTAATTTCCTCAACTTCTATTCGCGCAGCACTTAGCGAGGGAGACGTAGAAAAGGCTCACCGGCTACTTGGTCGTCCGTTTGAAGTTCGCGGTGTGGTTACCCCAGGCGACCGTAGGGGCAGAACTATCGGCTTTCCAACTGCAAACATTCCAACCACCCCAGATCTGCAGGTACCGGCCGATGGGGTCTACGCGGCTTGGTACGTTCGCGATGATGGCGCCCAGTACCCGGCAGCGGTAAACATCGGGAAAAGGCCTACCTTTTACGACGATGCTGAAAGGTCTCTGATTGAGGCCCATCTAATTGGTTTTCGGGGTGACCTTTACGGTGAATCGGCCAAAGTGCGGTTTGTGAGGCGCTTACGTGGAGAAAAAAAGTTTGACGGCGTAGATTCGTTAAAACAGCAGTTGGTCAAAGATGTTGCCGACGCAGTAAAGTGTCTCGCTGAATAAACAGCGTTGGCATTGTCACTGTCTTAACTGCGATTGGGGCTGTTAAGCTGTGGTCGGCGTATTTTCGTGCGCCGGCCAATGAGCTGCAAATACCTCTACTAAGTGGCTCGAAGACAGAATCTCAAGGAAATCACCAAATGGCCGAAAAATCCGACACTATGGCAGCGCACCGTCACCACGACGCGGACACTGGATCACCCGAAGTACAGGTTGCGCTTCTCACTGACCGGATAAATGATCTCACCGAACATCTGAAGACTCATCAAAAGGACCACCACAGCAGGCGAGGGTTACTGAAACTTGTAGGTCGCCGCCGCCGACTATTGAACTATCTCGACAACAACGACGTTGAGCGCTACCGAGCGCTAATTTCTAAGCTCGGCCTGCGTCGCTGACGATTTGTGGGTCTCTCTGTAAGGCCCCACCTCGAAGTGGCTCTAGCTCTAACATCTCAACAAAATTAATTGGTTGTCGTCGCTCTCTCGTGTGAATCAGGAGTGACCGACGTCTACCAACTAAGTACAAATTATGGCGAGAAGGTCTCGCCGAAGGAGTAGAAGTAAACTATGGCTGATGCCATTTCTGTATCGGGACCGATTTCAGGGACCGATAAAACCCTTTCATTCGAAACCGGCAAGTTAGCCGGTCTGGCCAATGGAGCCGTGACTGCCAAGATTGGCTCCACCCAGGTCCTAGTCACGGCGACAGCTTCAAGCAAGCCGCGAGACGGCGCTGATTTCTTCCCGCTTACCGTCGATATTGAAGAACGAATGTATGCAGCAGGACGAATTCCTGGGTCATTTTTCCGTAGAGAAGGTCGAGCATCCGACGACGCTATTCTTGCTTGTCGGCTCATTGATCGACCATTACGACCGAACTTTCCCGCAGAGTATCGACATGAGACACATGTAGTTGGAACAATCCTTGGTGTCGATGGCGAAAACCAGTATGACGTCATTGCTCTCAATGGAGCGTCAGCAGCTCTCTGGGTGAGTGGAATACCTTTTGAATCGCCAGTAGCAGCTGTCCGCATCGCATTCAGCACAGACGGTTCTTGGATCCCTTTCCCGACTTATCAAGAAGGAGAGGCATCGACTTTCGAGATGGTCGTCGCTGGTCGTCAGCTAGACAACGGCGACATAGCGATCATGATGGTCGAAGCAGGTGGCACTGAGAGAGCTTTTGAATACTACGACGAAGGCGCACCGAAGGTGACCGAAGAAGTGCTTGCCGAAGGCCTTGACGCTTCAAAGCAATGGATAGACGATGTGATCGAGCTCCAGAAGTCACTCAGAAGCCAATTGGGATCTATCGATGAACTTGAATGGATTCGGAGCGTTGATTACAGCGAAGAAATCATCGAAAGAGTGCGAGCGGTAGCGACACCCCAATTGACAGAAGTTATGGCTATCGCAGATAAAGCAGATCGCGAAGCGCGACAAGATGAGGTAACGGCTGAAATTCGATCCCAACTTGAAGAAGAGTTCGCGGGCACAGATGATTCCGCCAAGCAAATAGGCGCAGCAGTGCGGTCAATCACGAAAGAGATTGTCCGCCGACGGATCGTCGAAGATGGCTTCCGAATTGACGGAAGAGCGACTGACGAGGTGCGGCCCCTTTCGGCGGAAGTTGGATACGTTGGAGAGACAGCTCATGGTTCGGGCCTTTTCCAGCGTGGCGAAACCCAGGTTTTGAATGTCACTACTCTCGGCATGAGTCGGATGGAGCAGTTAATTGACACCTTGAATCCAAATGATCGCAAGCGCTACATGCATCACTACAACTTTCCACCGTTTTCAACCGGTGAAGCTGGCTTCATGCGTGGACCTAAGAGGCGAGAAATTGGTCACGGCGCCCTGGCAGAACGAGCCTTACTTCCAGCAATTCCATCCAAGGAAAAATTCCCTTATACGTTGCGTCTCGTTTCCGATGTGCTGTCCTCAAACGGATCCACTTCGATGGGTTCGGTTTGTTCGTCCTCTCTGTCGCTAATGGATGCCGGTGTGCCGATCAGAGGTCACGTATCTGGCATCGCTATGGGCCTTGTTTACGCCGAAGGTAAATACGTAACTCTCACCGACATCCTTGGGGCCGAAGATGCCTTTGGTGATATGGACTTCAAGGTTGCAGGAACAGAAGATGCGATTACTGCCCTTCAACTCGACACGAAAATTGATGGCATTCCAGCTGAGGTTCTTGCTCAAGCACTTTCCCAGGCTCGAGAAGCACGGATGAAGATTCTCGCAGTGATGAATGAGGCGATCTCAGAACCTCGAGCTGACGTTGGAGGTAACGCTCCGAAAATCGTCAGTTTCGAAATTCCAATTGACAAAATTGGCGAGGTCATAGGCCCCAGAGGCAAGGTAATTAACACCATCCAAGAAGAGACTGGCGCAGACATCTCCGTCGACGATGATGGAACTGTTGGTCTGGTCAGCATTGGATCGCCAGATCGTGAGAAAGTCGTGGAGGCGGAACGTCAAATTCGTCTTATTGTTAATCCTCCAACGGCAGACGTGGGAGCAGAATACGACGGCCGGGTGGTGAACATCACCAAGTTCGGCGCATTCGTCAATATTCTCCCCGGAACTGACGGACTGCTTCATATCAGCAAACTTGGCGGCGATCGTCGACTTGACAAAGTTGAGGAAGTACTAAACGTCGGAGATTCGGTCAAAGTTTTGGTCGACGATATAGATCCAAACGGAAAACTCTCGCTATCAGTTGTAGGTGACTTGGCTGCTGCTCAGGAGGGGTCTACCTCGGAGCCCGTATCAGAGGCGACAGCGAGCGAACCAAATGAAACTGACTCGACTGACACTAACGATGACAACTCGCCAAGTGCAGAAAATGAGACATCGGCGGCTCGAGAATATGTTTCCTTCGAAGAGCACTTCTCCGAGACGGCAAAGAGTCTCTATGGAGATATGGGTCCAGAACCCAAAGACGACGGCCGCGGCCGCCGTCGCCGCCGTAGTCGTCGATAATTACCCCGAGAATCGTGCTTCTCAGCGCGTATTTCGAAATTGATATTTCAACTCTGAGCCCCGTCCCCCACAATGGAGGCGGGGCTCATGGAGTTTTAAGAAAGTAAAGGAAGAAGGGTAGATGCGAGTAGCAGTCTTAGGGGCACTAGGCAGAATGGGCACAGCGGTATGCGAGGCCGTACTTGCTGATCAAGAGCTCGATCTCGTCGCTGCTGTGGATCCGAATTCTTCCGGGCAATTAGATGTGACGGGAACTGTTCCGATTCTCACTGCTGTCGAGGAAATTGACCCCTCGGAGGTGGATGTTGTCGTTGACTTCACTGTTGCTGAGGCTGCTAGATCAAACGTCCTCTGGTGCGCGAAAAACGGGATCAACGCGGTTGTCGGCACCAGCGGTTTAGAAGACGAAGACCTTCGCAGTTTTACGGAAGCCTTCACCGCCAGTAATTGTTTGGTGGCTCCCAATTTCGCGATTGGAGCAGTTCTCATGATGAACTTTGCTGAGATAGCAGCACCGTTTTTTCCGACTGCTGAGATTATCGAACTTCATCACGATCAAAAAGTGGATGCTCCGTCGGGAACAGCGATGCGAACTTTGGAACGGATGGAGGCAGCCGCCTCGGAGTGGGGAGACGAACCCACAAAATATGAGACGCTTCCAGGAGCTCGCGGGGCGTTGGGGCCTGGAGGGATATCGGTCCATTCAGTTCGTCTAAGGGGTCTTGTGGCCCATCAAGAGGTACTGCTGGGAACCGATGGAGAAACGCTGACTATCAGACACGACAGTATGGATCGTTCTTCCTTCATGGGTGGTGTGACTCTAGCGTGCAGGGTTATAGAGCAATATCCCGGCGTTACCGTCGGACTTGACCGCTACTTAGGGGTATAGATATTGGCCACTCGAGTAGTTGTTGTGGGAAGTCTGAACTATGACATAACTGTTTGGGTTCCGAGAAGACCAACCCGAGATGAAACTCTGCAAGGATCATCTGTCGCTGAAAATGCGGGAGGTAAAGGCGCGAATCAAGCCGTAGCAGCTTCGCGACTCGGGGCCGATGTCGTTATGATCGGAGGCGTTGGTGCCGACGCGCGCGGTGAATATCTTCTGTCCCAATTGCACTCAGCGGGCGTAGACGCTCGCTGGGTGCTTCAAGGCCCAACAGCAACTGGTACTGCCTTAATTACGGTAGATCCGGAAGATGTGTCGATAATAATCGTTCCCGGAGCGAATGCTGATGTCGATGCCAAACATGTGGAGCGTTCTGCTCAGGAGATCTCCGCTGCAGATGTACTACTGCTGCAAGGCGAAGTGTCTGCGGAAGCTGCACGCGCTGCAGCGTTAATTGCAGCGGCCTCTTCAACAACAGTTGTTTTTAATCCTGCCCCTTACAACGAAGTCGCCGAGCACGTCCTTCCTTTGGCGGACGTCGTAATAGTGAATCGGAATGAGGCAGAGGAGTTAGGCGCATTCGAGCCCCCCGTTCTCATCACTACCCTCGGAGAAAAGGGTTGCGAAGTGTTGGCTTCGGGAGAAACCATCAAGGTCGAAGCTCCCAGCGTCGAAGTGCTCGACCCGACCGGCGCAGGAGATGCATTCGTTGGTGCGTTTGCGGTGGCCTTTGTGGAAACAGGCGATCCTGTTGCAGCTGCCACAATCGCGGTTAGGGCAGGGGCAGCAGCAGTCAAGGTTTTAGGAGCCCAGCCCAGCATGCCGAGATGGAAAGATATCGACCACTTGTAGGGACTCAGGCGGTGCTTTCGCCTCCACCACGACGACTTTGAAGCGCCACAATAGCAACCATAACTAATGTAAAAGGCAGAGAATACCGGCCAATAAACCGGACAACAGCTCCGATTGGGCCTTCAAAGACTGAACTTACCCAATAGATAAGCAGAAGCCGAGAAAACGTTCCCGCGAGGTTTACTAAGACAAACGGAACTCTTCGCATTTTTGCGATGCCCGCTAATAGGCACATGGGATAGCCCGGGATAAGAAACAAAAGTAGCCAGCCGACTCTTGGAAACCACTTTTCGAGCAGGGCGATAGTTCGAAGAATGCTGCTTCTAGGACCGAATTCGGCTTCAAGATAGGACTTCGTCGCTGGCCCAAATTCCCTCCCCAGTTGGTGGAGGAATAGATCTGGGGCAAACAACCGAATAGCGCCGACCACCAGAAATGCTACTGGAGTTGTTTGGCTTGCTGCCAGAAGCAGCATCGGATCCGTTGCGTTCAGTGAAATTAGTAGCAGCGGACTCGAGTCAATAAGTGAACTCGTTAATATCTGTCCGATGTAAGCGGCCAAAGCTAAAGCGAAAGGTATAGCCGCAAGTCGCTTTGCTCGCTGGCGTTGCGAAGGGTTGAGATGACTTCTCGCAGGTTGTTCATCACTCATTTCGAAGATCACCCTACGTGGATGTGGTCAGAAGAGGACTCTTCTCCTACGATTTGGTTATGCAGTCAACAATGATGGATAGCTCGCTAACACTCGATTTTTTCTTTCGGCGCGCCGAAAGTCTTTTCCCGCACAAAGAATTAGTAACCGCCACTGCGACTGGTATCGAGCGCAGTAATTACGGAAATTGGGCCGAACGAACCAGAAGGCTTGGCGGCGCATTAGATGACCTTGGCATCACTGAGTATGGGCGAGTTGGAACCTTTGCATGGAATACGGCAAGGCATCTCGAACTTTATTTCGCTGCTCCTTGCAGCAATCGAGTTCTTCACACACTCAACATCAGATTGTTCGGTGAGCAAATTGTTTATATTGCGAACCACGCAGAAGATGAGGTGGTCTTTGTTGATCGATCGCTCATCGCTCTACTTTGGCCGCTAGTGGACCAACTCGAGACGGTGAGACACTTTGTTGTTATGGACGATGGTGACGGAGAAATTCCAGATGACCCGAGAGTCGTGGATTACGAAGAACTAATTTCGAACGCTTCGCCAGTTGAGTTCGAAGTAAAGGACGAAAAGCAGGCAGCCTCAATGTGCTACACGAGTGGCACAACTGGTAACCCCAAAGGGGTTGTTTATAGCCACCGATCTACCTATATGCACACGCTTACTACGATGACAACCGACGGTCTTGGAGTTCGTGAATCAGACGTCATTCTTCCAGTTGTACCAATGTTTCACGTGAACTCTTGGGGGTTGCAACACGCTGCAGTCGCAGCCGGCGCGACACTGGTAAATCCTGGTCCGAAGTTGCAACCAGAGCCGATCGCAGAATTGATGGAATCTGAAAAAGTAACGATTGCCGCCGGTGTTCCGACCATATGGATGGGGGTTTTGAATGAGTTAGATGGGCGCGATATGTCTCATTTGCGCGCGATCCCGTGTGGTGGGTCAGCTGTTCCGAAGTCTCTCTCTGAGGGGTATCGAGAGAAAATTGGTTTGCCGCTTCTTCAAGCATGGGGAATGACTGAGACGAGTCCGCTTGCGGCGATAGCACACGTCAAATCGGCAGAATCGGATTTGTCGGACGATGCTAAGGCTGAAATTAGATCGTCTGTTGGGACGATCGTTCCGACGGTGGAATTTAGGATCTGCGAACCAGGCTCGACTCTAGAACTCCCCTGGGACGGCGAGTCGAGTGGGGAATTGCAAGTGAGAGGCTCTTTTATTACGGCTGAGTATTACAAAAGACCTGATGCAACAGACTCTTTCACCGATGATGGCTGGCTCCGAACCGGAGATGTGGCTACCTGTGACGAGCGAGGCTATATACGTCTTGTGGACAGAACGAAGGATTTGATCAAATCAGGCGGTGAGTGGGTAAGTTCGGTAGAGGTCGAAAACGAAATAATGAGTCACCCGAAGGTCGCCGAAGCCGCTGTGATAGCGGTCGCATCAGAGAAGTGGATGGAGCGCCCAATGGCCTGCGTGGTGCTTCATGAAGGGGAGTCGCTTACCCACGAAGAACTTATTGAGTATCTGACTCCCCGGATGGCTAAATGGTGGCTGCCAAGTGCAACGCAAGTAATTGAAGAGGTACCAAAGACATCCACAGGTAAATTCTCGAAGCGGACCCTACGAGATAGTTTTGCCGACATGGTTGTCGAATAGCACTGCGGGGTGGATGCGTGGTTCGACGGTCAGCATTTGTGACTGGTTCGAGTACTGGGATCGGTTATGCGACGGTTCGAAGGTTGAGTTTGAGCGGTTGGCGAGTTTGGGCGGGTATTCGTGCGAGCGATGATGCGCACAAGTTGGCGAAATTGCCGGGGGTTACCCCTGTGGAGTTCGATGTCAGAAACTCTTCCCAAATTGCTGCAGCTTTTAAATGCCTAAATCAGGATGGTGTTTCATCGGGCTTAGACCTATTGGTGACAAACGCTGGGGTTGTTTTCGCTGGTCCTCTTGAGTTTGTTACTCATGATGAATGGCAAGAGCAATTTGAAGTCAACGTGACCGGAGTGGCATTGACAATCGCGGCAGCGCTGCCCTTGCTGTCAGCCACACCCAATTCTCGAATAGTGGCCATCGGCTCAATCAATTCACGAGTGGCCGTGCCGTTAGTAAGCCCATACGTCGCCAGTAAGCATGCGTTGGTTGGTTTAATTAATGCGCTACGGCGAGAATTGCCTTATTCGGGGCCTCAAATTACTCTTTTGGAACCGGGAGCGGTTGAAACGCCGCTTTGGGAAAAGGTACGACAGTTACCAGTTGCCCGGCAGCCCTCCCAAGATATTTCAGACACCGGTCGCTACGACGCTTTAGTGCGCAGTGCGCGCCGGCGTCTTAGCTCAAATAACCAACTTAGGATGGATCCAGATCGCGTTGCTAGGGCTGTCGAAAAGTGCGCCGATTGCAAAAACCCTCCCCGCCGAAAGGTGTTGGGGCGCGACGCTCGCCTGGCTGCGTTCGCTAAAGCCATTCTCACGGAAGCGGCCTTAGACAGGGTATTTCGAAGAATGCATGCAAATTAATGTTGATTTCTTAGCGCAAAGCGCTGATAGCCTCTCGTCCAAACGTGCAGAGGAGTTCCTATGTCGACGGTGGAATAGATTATTGGTCGAACTGACCCGAACGACTTTGAGGCTATTTTGGCCATGACCAACACTGACCCGAACGAGGTCATTCACGCGGTAGAGGACAATGCAGACTGTATATATTCCTGGGACTACGAGAAGGGTGCTCGGCCGCAGCTAGCGAAGCTCTACGAGAAAGCCAAAGTAGGTCAGTGGAATGGAGAAACGGACCTTCCCTGGGATACCGATGTAGATCAGGAAGCCTTGGCAGTTAAAGAGTACGAAACAAATGGCGGAGCAGGTGAGGTCCTCGATTTGTCGGGAACAGGCATTGAGTCCTGGGGCCGTAAAGAGTGGGTCAAGTTCAACATGGAGTCCCAAAACTGGGCTCTAAGTCAATTTATGCACGGGGAGCAAGGAGCCTTAGTGTGTACAGCCAAAATTGTGGAGACAGTCCCCTGGATGGATGCGAAGTATTACGCGTCCACGCAGGTTGTAGACGAAGCTCGGCACGTGGAGGTATTTGCTAAATATCTAGACACTAAATTGTCGGATACCTATCCCATCAACGTTCACCTCCGAATGCTCCTTGACGAAATAATTGGCGACTCTCGGTGGGATATGACCTACCTAGGCATGCAAATAATGGTTGAGGGTCTCGCGCTCGCAGCTTTTGGCTTTATCTATCAGCAGAGTGAAGAACCCCTCCTTAAGCAGCTTTTGCGTTATGTGATGAGTGATGAAGCCCGTCACGTTGCCTTCGGCGTTTTGTCGCTCAAAGAGGTCTATTCAGATATGACTCAAGCTGAGCTGAGAGAACGTCAAGAATTTGCATTCGAAGCAGCTGTCAGAATGCGTGACCGGTTTCTGCAACAAGAGGTCTGGGAAAGAATGGGCGCGGATGTTAAGAAAATCATTCCCATCGCTTACGCGGACCCACTTCGTCAAGAATTCCAGCAATTGCTTTTCACCAAAATTGTCCCAAATTGCAAGAAGCTAGGACTCTTGGATGCTGGAGATGGCTGGCTTAGGAAGAAGTTCGGGGAAATAGGCGTCATTCAATACGAGGACTGGGTAGATATCGAGGCGGAAGTCGATTCCTTTGCTATCACTCGAGAGCTTGAAGGTGAAGTGGCGGCCCCCGTCGGGTCGTAGCTCTCTAGATGTCGCGCGAATCAGACCCGGAGCTTATGGTCGCTCTAGCTTTGCGTCTCAAAGGTTTTGGGGAGCTTGGAGACGTATCCTCTGTCCACGACCTTGACGTATCCCTTGTTGAAACTGTATTGACCAAAATGCTTAATGACGGGAAATGTTTGGTTCGGGACGTTGATGGAGTGCAGAAATATATTTTGACTCCGACTGGCAGAGAATCAGGCGAAGAACTCCTCAGACTAGAAATTGATGACTCTGGGACACGAAGTTCTATTCAAATGAGCTACGAAAAATTCCTCCTGCTAAACCCGGCGATGCTGCAACTGTGTACCGATTGGCAAGTAATCGTTGATGCCGACGGAGAGCAGCGACTCAACGATCACAAAGACGCTTCCTACGACGAAATGATTCTGGAGCGGCTCGTTAAGTTGGAATCAGACCTTTTTCTAGTTCTTCGTGATCTAGAAACTGCGCTTATGCGGTACGGAGGATATGCAGCGCGATTTTCTTACGCTAGGGAGAAATTGATGCTGGGGGAGCTGGATTGGTTAACTAAACCGATCATGCCGAGCTATCACACTGTGTGGTTTGAACTTCACGAAGACCTGCTTGCGAGCTTAGGAATCGATAGAGCGAGTGAGTCGGCCTCATAACGGGCTACCCTCGGCGTCATGACTGCGCAATTTGGCCGAGTGATTCCGGCAATGGTTACACCGTTTTCAAATGATGGAGCTCTTGATATTGATGCTTCTATAACCCTTGCGAAATGGCTCGTTGAACAAGGAAGTGAAGGGCTAGTTATTACCGGAACTACCGGCGAAGGACCAGCTGTCACTGACGAGGAAGACTGGGAGCTTTGGAAATCTGTTGCTGAGGCAGTGACTGTTCCGGTAATCGCCGGAACTACAACTAACGACACAGCCCATTCAGTCTCGCAAACTAAGAAAGCCGAGGAACTTGGGTGCGACGGTATTCTTGCGGTGACCCCTTATTACAACCGTCCTTCTCAAATTGGCATCTACGCCCATTTCGAAGCGATTGCATCGTCCACCAAGCTGCCCGTGGTGCTCTATGACATTCCTGTTCGCACGGGACGAAAGATCGAAACAGCGACACTCTTAAGAATGGCGCACGACATTCCCAATGTTGTTGCAGTGAAAGATGCGGCAGGTAATCCTGGAGAAACGGCGAAAGTCGTTAGAGATGCTCCTATAGGTTTCGAGGTTTACAGTGGCGATGACGCCCTGACTCTGCCCCTATTGGCTGTGGGAGCGGTTGGCGTGATAAGCGTCGCAGCACATTGGTCGGCTCCCGAACACGTCGCGATGATGGATGCCTGGGAAGCGGGCGACGCACAGGAAGCTCGTCGCATTAACGCCCGGCTGCTGGAAAGTTTCGATTATGAGACCGGGGACGAAGCCCCAAACCCGATTCCCACTAAGGCCATGATGCGGACCTTGGGTCTCAATGTAGGTGAACCTCGATTACCAATGGGCCCGACGCCGCAGGGCTTAGAGAAAGAAGCGCGCGAGGTCTACTCGCGTCTAAAGGCTTGATTTGACACCCGCAGATGTAACAATCACTTTCTTGGGTGGCCTCGGGGAAGTTGGGCGCAATGCTGCTTGCGTCGAGGTTGACCACAAGCTGCTCCTAATCGATTTCGGAGTCATGTTTCCGGATAGCACTATGCCAGGGGTAGACGTGATCTTGCCTGACACGAGTTGGCTGAAAGGCCGACGGTCGGACATTGTTGGTTTGATTGTCACGCATGGCCACGAAGACCACTTGGGTGGAATCACTCACCTTTTAAAAGAGTTTTCGTTACCGATATTCGGCTCGCAGTTAACAATGGAACTCGCGAAAAATAAAGTAACGGAAGCGGGCCTAGAAGCTAAAACCAGCTTTCACCCTGTCGCCGACGGAGAGCGATTTGAGATTGGGCCATTTGACATCGAAGTCTTACCGATCACCCACTCGGTGCCCGAAAGTCTCTGTGTCATTCTGCATACCGATCAAGGTGTCTTAGTTCACACGGGTGACTTCAAACTGGACTCGGCACCGATTGATGGGAGAACGACTGATTTAGAGCGGTTAGAGGAATTGAAACGGGGCGCTGGCATCAGAGTTCTGATGGCGGACTCCACAAACGCCGATAAGCCTGGATGGAGCCCATCTGAATCGACTATCGGGGAAACGTTCAGTGAGCTGTTTCCACTGTGGGCCGATAGGCGACTTATCGTCAGTTGCTTTGCCAGTCATCTTCACAGAGTTCAGCAAGTATGTGACGCGGCGATTTCTCAGGGGAGAACCATATTCCCTGTTGGGCGATCGATGGTAAACAACATTCGAATAGCCCAGGATCTAGGCGTGCTGGATTTGCCTCACCGTTCAGTGGATTCGATTGAAAATTTGCGCCACTACGACAATGAATCGGTTTGCGTTATCTGCACTGGCTCTCAAGGCGAGCGTAACGCAGCTTTGTCGTTACTTTCACGCAGCGAGCACCCTGAAATGACTCTTTCCGATCAAGACGTGGTTCTTCTCTCCAGTCACCCCATTCCCGGAAACGAACTAGCGGTTCATTCTCTTATCGATACTTTGACACGACTTGGCTGCGAGGTAGTTCATGATGGTCATGCGCATGTGCACACCACAGGCCACGCTCAAAGAGATGAACTTGACCACCTATATGAGATCGTGTCCCCTGAGTGGTACCTCCCGATCGAAGGAGAGTACCGAATGCTTGTTCGAAATGCCGAGGTCGCGATTGCAGCGGGTCATGCTGCAGGCCGATGCCTGGTCGCCTCGGACGGTGACCAGCTCACTCTTGATGAGACAGGTCTTTGGGTAAGTGGACGAGTTCCTGCCGAATACCAGTTTGTAGACGGCCTTCTCGACGACCTATCCCCTAGATTGCTTCAAGAGCGCCGAAATCTAGGCGAAGCTGGTTTTGTGCATGTCACGGTTGTGGTGGGTAAAAATAATGAGCTAGTGGGTCATCCCGATATAGCAACTCTCGGATGGTTAGATAAGGACCGCAGCGTTCAAGTGCTCGCAGAGTTAGAAATTGAAATACGGGAAGCGGTTCTGTCAGCGCTCGATAGTAAAAACGACAAAGAAGTCATTGAACGTGTCATTCGCAGAAAGACTGGGAAATTTGTCGGAACTCGGACCCGACGTCGTCCACCGATATCGGCGACTGTGATTATCGCGGACTGAACCCTCTTACACCTAGTGGTTCGGTACTCTCGGAATTACGCGATAAATAGTGCCAAGCAATGAAAAGAACCCCTAGTTAGCTTCTAGATCCAGATAATCGCCAAGAGACACCGGTAGCAATGAAGGTAAATAAGACGTCGATATTCAGAAGAATGGGTGAAGCTGGCCTGCGCGGTCGGGCAAATGACGTCACGGGCTTAGTTCTCATTGTCGTAGCATTGATATCTCTCTTAGCTTTATTCGGAGATAGAGCAGGGATAGCTGGGCGACTTCTAGAAAGCGTGATGAGCGTCTCGTTTGGCGTCTTTCGGTACTTAGTGCCTATCGGCTTGCTCTTATGTGCTTACGTGATACTTCGCGACAAACGCAGCGAAAGAACCTGGCGAGTCGCTTTTGGAGCAGTATTGACTGCGTTAGCGTTCTCGGGCATGGCTCACTTGATGGGTGATGCCGAAGGAATTCGCACCACACTGCACGATTTGCGCTCATCGGGAGGTGTCGTCGGGGCAGTAGTGGCAGAGCCAATTCGAAGTGTTGTTGATGGCTCTGGGGCTTGGGTGATTTTATTCCTCGGGGCGATGTTCGGCTTAATGATCGTTACCGACACAGGGTTTCGCCAGGTCCTCAATGCCGTCGGGTGGGCAGCGCTCCTTATTGGCAAACAAATTCGACGTGGCTTCTTAAGTCTTCAAAGTCTTGGATCCGATAGACAGGTTCCCGAAATGCGGCGAGAGGGTCGTCCGAGTCTGCCGACAATTTCAGCGCCGGGTGCTGCGCTGCCCCCTCCTGAGTTGAATGAAGATACCTTGAACGAACCGAGCGATATTTCGCCCGCAGCATCGAATGTTGATGAGGAGTGCTCGCCTAGTTTCTCGGAAAATGAACCAGGTATTACTCGAGTCCCAAATGATTCGTCAATCGAATCGAAAGATCCACCTCCAAAGCCGACGAAGCCAAATCGTCCACCAGAGCAAATGGAAATTGATCTCTCAAGTCGACCTGCCGGGTCCTGGCAGTTACCAGCAGATGAAAATCTGGAAAGGTCTGGCGCTCAAGACGTTGACGAACGGTTGTTGCAGAACGGTGCAAGAAATTTAGAGGCGGCGCTCGCCAGTCACGGTGTAGAGACGCGTGTAACTGGTATGGAAGTAGGCCCCACTGTTACTAGGTATGAGTTGTCGCTTGGCCAGGGGGTCAAGGTCTCTCGAGTGACGAGCCTTCACAAAGACATCGCTTATGCAATGGCGTCCGCAGACGTGAGAATCCTTGCGCCAATTCCAGGAAGGTCAGCCATTGGGGTTGAGGTCCCTAATGCGGATCGTCACCTGGTGGCGTTGGGTGACATCCTCTCAACGAAAACAGCGGCAGAGGCAACTCATCCTTTAGAGGTCGCTTTAGGGCAAGATATTTCTGGTAATGCGGTTATGGCTAACTTGGCATCAATGCCCCATGTTCTTATTGCGGGCGCTACTGGGGCTGGAAAGTCTTCTTGCATTAATTCGGTAATTACCTCGTTGCTGATGCGCTCGACTCCAGACGAAGTGAAGATGATTCTTATCGACCCCAAACGTGTTGAGCTGGGCCAGTATGACCGTCTTCCGCACCTCTTGACTCAAGTAGTAACAAATCCAAAGAAAGCAGCAAACGCTTTGGCGTGGGCCGTGAAGGAGATGGAACGGCGGTACGACGTCTTGTCTGAGATTGGTTTCCGTGACATATCCGGATACAACTCCGCTTACGACGAAGGTCGTCTCGCGTCAGACCTTAATGAAGAGCGCGAGTTTGAAAGGATGCCTTTTGTCGTAGTAGTGGTAGACGAGCTCAACGACCTGATGATGGTCGCAGCGCGCGACGTTGAAGAATCGATTACGCGCCTTGCGCAGATGGCTCGGGCTGTTGGAATCCATTTAGTAGTTGCTACTCAGAGACCCTCAGTGAATGTCATCACTGGTGTCATCAAAGCCAACATTCCTTCGCGAATGGCCTTCGCAGTATCCAGCCTTGCCGACAGTCGAGTCATTCTTGATCAGCCTGGGGCGGAACGTCTGATCGGTAAAGGCGACATGTTAATTCTTGGCGCGAACAGCAGTGTCGCCCAGAGGGTTCAGGGATGTTGGGTGAGCGAAGCCGAGGTTCATCAAGTTGTCGCTCACTGGCGCAGACAAGCACCGGAAACTAACTACATCGAAGGTGTAGAGGGGTCGGCGGATTCTGGCCCAGCGATTATTCCCGGCGGCTCGTCGGGAGATGATGACGACGACGACCTTATGATGCAAGCCATGGCGATAGTCGTGGAAACTCAACTGGGTTCGACTTCGATGCTGCAAAGAAAGCTAAAAGTGGGATTTGCTCGAGCTGGGCGTTTAATGGATCTTTTAGAACAAAGGGGCGTAGTAGGGCCTTCAATTGGCTCGAAAGCACGAGATGTCCTGATGACTCAAGACGAGCTAGATGCTTTGCTTACGGACCGGTAGCAGCAGCCTGTCGAGTGCTAGCGCTAGTGTCTTTTCATGAGTAATTACGAAGTAGTAGCGACTGGCCTGGAATTTCCGGAAGGGCCGGTCGCCATGTCTGATGGCTCGGTGATCCTAGTAGAAATTAAACGTGGGACTATCTCGCGCGTAGATGCAGCAGACGGTTCAATCGAAGTAGTAGCTAATCCTGGTGGCGGACCAAACGGTGCCGCATTGGGACCCGACGGTGCTCTTTATGTATGTAATAACGGCGGATTCGAGTGGGGTCAGGCGAGAGGGCTAACTGTCCCGGGCTTAGTTCCTCAGGACTACTCATCGGGCAGAATAGAACGGATTGATATAGAGACGGGAGAAGTCGTAACCCTGTACGCCGAGGTGAACGGGGAACCGCTTAAAGGACCCAATGACTTGATGTTCGATCGATCGGGAGGTTTCTGGTTCACAGATCATGGAAAAACTCGAGCTCGCAGCAGAGATCGCGGCGGGTTGTATTACGCCAAGGCCGACGGTTCTGAAATTAAGGAAATGGCCTTTCCGCTCGATGGACCTAACGGTGTGGGTCTGTCGCCAGACGGAGACAGGGTTTACGTCGCAGAAACACACCAAGGTACGATTCTCTATTGGGAGCTTTCCGGAGAGGGGGAACTAGTAAGCTCCCCGCACGGCCGCTTTTTAGCGCGTCCTGCCGGCCGCAAGTTATTTGATTCCCTGGCGATGGACGCAGAAGGCAACGTCAGCGTCGCAACGATTCAAACAGGCGGAATAAGCACGTTTACTCCAAACGGTGACGAACTCGAATTTTTTGAGGTAGATGATCCGATCTGCACGAATATTTGTTTTGGCGGTCCGAAAATGCGGACGGCCTACATCACGCTGTCGGGTACTGGTCAACTTATTAGGACCGAATGGCCTAGACCCGGCTTGCCGTTGCCATTTTGAGCAAACCTGTTTATGCAACGCAGCGGGGCAGCTCTCCATTATTAAAAATAATCATGTCGGAAATTGCCTGCTCGAAGCCGACCCATTCGTAATCTGCCTTGGCATTCTCTCTGTACGCGACATGTAAATTTCCCGCTAATCGTTCAGAGTCTGTCAATGACGAAAATTCTCTTAGGTCGGTGATTGAGGCTTGTTCAACGGGAGCGCGGCCGAACTTAATTCCCTCGACAGCTACTTCTTGAACAAAATGCAAATAATTACTTTGATCGTGCAGCACTTTCTTAATACTCGAACCGCTAAATGCTGGGCCGTGTCCAGGAACTATCACCTCCGCTTCCTTAGCAGCGATCACTTGGAGGGCGTCAAGGGTCCCTTGAATCGAACCGAAAAGAGCAAAAGGTGTCCCACCGTGAAATATAAGGTCGCCAGTAAATAAAACACCTGACTCAGCTATCCACGCGAGAATGTCTCCTTCTGTGTGTGCCACAAATCCGAGGTCGAATAAATCGATGGTCAGTTCGTCTAAATGAATTGTGGTCTCGCCTTCGAAGGTGAGGTCCGGTGCGCGAAACTTTAGATCACCCCATTCAACGCCAGGAAAAGCTGCCCGATAATCCGTAATGCCGTTTGCCACCATTACCTCGCGGCACGAGACGTGGCTGATAATGGTGGCGTCCGGGAAAAGATAATTTCCGTGAGTATGGTCGGCGTGATGATGCGTATTGACGAGCAGCTTTACTGGGTTTGCTGTAACAGAAGCGATTGCTTCGATGTAGGCGCGATTACGACGCTCGGTTGAAGTGGTATCGATACTCACCACACCTGTCTCGGCGACGATAAAGCCTGTGTTGTTGATAAACCAAGTCCCATCAGGCTGCACGTAGCTGAAGACGTCCGGTGCCACTTGTTCCAGAAGGCCCGGGCCAATGGTTTCGTGGTGATGATTTGTCGTCATATTTGAAGCTTACGTGCAAGCGCACCCTCGATGGATCTACGCTTGAGGAATGGGAAGCCTTTCTAACTTTGAACGCGATCTAGACGTTTTCGGTTCCGAATACGTTCAGGATGCTCCTGGGGTTTGGAAAAATCTCAGAGAAGAGTCTCCGGTAGTTCACACTTCGCTCAATGGAGGGGGGTGGTTACCGACGACATATCAAGATATTTCAGCGGTTGCATATGACACTGAAAGATTCTCGTCACGTGATATTGGGGTAGCAGCAACTCCCGAAGGCGTTAGTCTGCTCGTCGCCCCACCTATCACCTCTGACCCCCCTTTTCATACTGATGCTCGCCGTATGTTGCTGCCCTACTTTTCTCCTCGAGCGGTAGAAGATATGAAAGAGGTCACACGGACTATTGCTCTTGACCTGCTCGACAAGATTGACCCGTCCGACACGGTTGATGCGGCAGAAGAATATGCCCGATACATACCCGTTCGTGTAATCGGAGCAATGATCGGTCTGCCTGAGGAAGACTCTGAAATGTTCACCCGATGGGCGACCGATATCCTCCAGAGTCACCCCGACGACGAATGGGAGCGGTTGACCACCGCCACTAAAGAAATACTCGAATACTTTTCGAAGACGATAGCTGACCGACGATCGAACCCTCGAGATGATTTAATCAGCAAACTCCAAGCTGAGACTATGCCGAACGGCGACCCGTTGACTGATAAGCATGTTCTCGGAACATGCTTTTTGCTTCTTGTTGCTGGTATCGACACCACTTGGAGTTCCATAGCATCAAACCTTTTGCATCTAGCGACCAACGCGGAGGATCGGCAACGACTTGTTGATAACCCCGATCTGATTCCAACTGCAATAGAAGAGTTCCTGAGGGCCTACTCACCGGTCACTATGGCGCGGGTTGCTTCTGAAGACACTGAAATTTCTGGATGCCCGGTTATGGCTGGCGATAAAGTTTTCCTTCCCTTTGGTGCTAGCAATCGCGACCCGGAAATGTTCGATCGTCCTGATGAAGTTGTGATCGACAGGCAAGAGAACAGGCATTTTGCATTTGGCATAGGTATCCATCGTTGTTTGGGTTCGAATCTTGCGCGGATGGAACTAGTTGTAGCGATGGAGGAGTGGCTGAAACGGTTCCCTAATTTCTCCCTTGCCGATGAGTCGGAAGTTCAGTGGGGCGGCACTCAAGTTCGTGGCCCGCGATCGGTGCCGGTTCGAATTGATTGACGGAAACTTCGAAACGCTGTCATTATGAGTGATTCATGCGATGAGGCAGAAGAGCAAGAAGAAATGCGGCGTTTAGCGGCGATTCTCGCTACTACTGGCCGTCATATCGAAATAGACCCAGAGGGGTTACTTGCTGGCTCAGACGATGAGTTAGAAGAACAATAAATTCCCGAACATAGGTCGAATTATGTTGCAGTGAATATGCAAGTAACTCTCATGCTCTGCCGTGAACTGTGCTGTCCTCTGCGGTTTTGGGTATCACTGTTAGAACCACCACTACAGCGCAAAACGTGTACAGGGCATAGCCGACGGCTAAAGGTGTCACTGTGGAGGTTATTTGACGATCAATTATCGCCCCCAAGAGCGCTCCAATAGCGATCGTAATAAAACCGACCGTTGATGCAGCCGTACCAGCTAGCGCGCCCATTGGTTGAAGCGCCAAGGTTGTCATCGTTGGCATCATTAAAACCATGGCAGCTATTTGAGCCGACATGAGCACCATCCAAATACCTATGGGAGGTATGCCATCAGTGATAAGTGCGACAGTGAGCATTGCGGAGCTGACGATTGCCTGAAAACCCAAGGCACTGTGACCCAAACGTTGAGCTCCGAGCCGGTTTACTACTTTCGAACCAGTAAGCGCGACAGCTGCCATAACGCACATAGTCAAGCTGAAGTACGGAACAAACCATCCAGGACGTCCGAAAATTTCATTAATAATCAATTCAGAGCTACTTAGGAAGCTGTAAAAAGCACCGCCAGAGAAAAGCAGAGTTAAGGCGTAGCCAATTGTTACACGGTTACGAAACACCATTCGCAGCCCGTCTCTCGTGCTGGCAAAGCTCAGCTCCCTCTTATTTGAGGCCTCTAAGGACTCTTCTATTCGCAGAGACCATAGACACATAACGACGGCGATAAGGAGGCCAAAAAGCATTGTCAATCGCCATGACCCTCCGGCATTAACTAAAATTTCGCCGAATATTGGAGCGACGACTGGTCCTGCGAAGAACACTGTTTGAACGATCGCCATTACTCGGGCCATATCGTCGCCCTCGAACTTATCCCTGATCATCGCTTGGCTGATGGTTCGGGGCGCAGCGCAGCCGATGCCCCAAAGGACTCTTGAAGCGAGAAGGAAACCAAGATTAGGCGCAAGAGTAGACCCGAGCGCCCCTAATGCGAAGAGGACGATTCCGACTCTGAGTACGGGAAGCCGTCCATAGGTGTCTGCGATTGGTCCATATATGGGCATTCCGATAGCCATGCCGACAAAAATGCAGGTAATAGTCAGGCCTGGAAGATTTGAAGTTGGCTCCATGCCGAACGACATGCGCAACTCTGAAAACGCGGGTAAGAGCATGTCAATCGAAAGAGCGATCGCGCTGGTAAGGAGGGCCGCAAAAGCAATAAATTCTCTTTCTGCTCCAATGACGGACCGGGAAGACATTTAGTTCGTAAGGTCCTTATAAACGGCCTTTTCGAACTCCTCAAGAAGGTTTGCTACCCGCTTAATCATAAATGGAAGCGTTTGAGTCATCAGAAGTGCGGCGATACCGGATTCTTTATCGATCCAGAAATGCGTGTTGCACAACCCAGCCCAACTTAATGAGCCGCCGTGCCTCCCACCCGCTACGGCCTCTTCGTTTATTTGGAAAGAAAGTCCCCAGGATTTGGGCACACCCGGCATAAATTCAAAGTCGGCGCTCACGTTGTGATTTAGAGATACCGTCGGGGAAACCTGCAGCGAACCCATTTGATTTGACACCATTCTGGTCAACGTTTGAGCCGATACAAACTGGGCGCCGTTAGAGCAGCCGTCGTTCAAGATTACCTGGAGAAATTTTGTGTAATCCGTAACCGTTGAGAACAGGCCACCGCCGCCACTTTCAAACTCGGGTTTACTTTTGGGCTTGGTTGGGACGAGCGCGCTCCAAACTTCGTCTTTGAGAATGTGGGTATGAGCTTTTCGCTCCTCCATGTCGCTCGTGCACACATAAGAGGTGTCATTCATCTCAAGTGGAATAAAAATCTCATCCCGCATCCATTGCCCAAGCGATTTCTTGGCAACAGTTTCGAGTAGCTGGCCAGCCCAATCAATCCCTATGCCATATTCCCATTTGTTGCCTGGCTCGAAAGCCAAGGGCTGGTGAAGGGAAGCTAACGTTCCGCTACCAGTTGCAGGAGTCTGGCTATATTCTTTCCATCTCGAAGTACCTGCATTCCAGATGTCGTAAGTGAACCCTGATGTGTGAGTCAGGAGATTGCGAAGGGTTACAGGTTTGAGTGGTTCTGTGAAAATAGGCTGCGAGTTCTGAAATCCATCTAAGACCTTTACTTCACCGAGCCAAGGAATGATTTCCTTTGCCGGTTGATCAAGTTCGAGTAGTCCTCGTTCTACCGCCTGCATGCAAGCCATCGCTGTAATTGGCTTCGTCATTGATGCGATCTGGAATATCGTGTCCGCTGTCATTCGTTGCGAATTGCTGGTTGAGCGTAAACCGGAACAGTGGAGGCTTAATGTGGAGTGAGGTGAGATCACCGCTGTAACTGCCCCTGGTACCACGCCTTCGCTTACAGCTTTGTCGATGCAAGAGGTCATGTTCGAAAAAGGATTCAACGTAAACCTTCTCTCCAAGGTCTTTCGTCGATGCCTTGGTAGCGGTCTTTAAGCGCGTCGACCAATTCGGTTGTCCAATACGGATGCCCAGGCATAGGCGCACCGAACAGCGCTAACTCCTCGGGTGTGCAGCTTGCTGCGAATTTAGACCACGGACCCTGATTGGCGTTTTGTTGAAAGCTATCGAACCCTATCCACTCGTGATGAGCATGTTTGAAAGCAATGTTCATGAGAAAGCGCGAGCCGCCTTCCTGAGTCAAATTGACTCCTCGGTGCCAGACATCGGTTCGATAGGCAAGGTATGAACCGCGGCGCCCTGCAGCCGAATGGGTTTCCTTCCCGGGTGGCGAATCCCCGTAGTTCAAAATTTCGGTCGGACCAACGCCATCCTCGACGTCCGAAAGATACAAAAACCCCAAAAGATTCCACCAACCCGGCTCGATTCTGTCGGGAACAATCGTGTGATTTCGATCCTGATGAAAAGGTTGTTCGTAATTGGTCACTCCGGTGTATTTGCCCCAAATTCGCGCTTGATACAAGCGGAGGTCCTCAGCACCCATCGCTTTTTTCGCAAAATTGACAACATTCGGATGGATTTGCAGCCGGTTTAAAAGGTGCGACTTGTAGGGAAAGAGCACGTGACCCAAAAACTGTTTCGAACTGAACTGCCTGTCACTATCGCCGGCGGAGGAGCCGGTTTCTGCGGCCGGAGAGGATTCCGGTCGATATCTACTATCTGTGCTCTCGGTCTCAAATCGGCGGAGCGCTGAACGACTTCCAGAGTGGAATTCTGATGGAGACGGGAAATGCTCCCAGAGCTCTTCTACAGCAGCATCAATCTCATCTGTGGGCACCAAGTCATGGACAACGGTCCACCCGCGGGTTTGCCATTGCTCGGCTGCCTCCTTGATGTCTGCGCTCACTAATGGGCACATTAGTTGGCTAAACCAACGAGAACCCTAATTCGCTCCCTGTGCATCGTGAACGCGAATTGTTGCCCCGCTAACAAAATCCGACGAAGGTGAGACTAAATAGAGAAGTGTGCTGTCCAGTTGGGAGGGTGTCCCCAATCGCTTCCTGGGAAAACCTTGAGTTATGTCACCCATCCGTTCCAGCATCCCGTCCATCATCTCGCTCTCAAAAGCGCCTGGGGCGATGCAATTGACATTGATGTTGTATTTAGCGAACTCTAAAGCGAGCATTTCGGTCATTCTTACGACTGCGCCTTTGGTAATCGCGTACCAAGAAGTTCCGATTCCCGCGTTGTAAGCAGCACTCGAAGAAATATTTACAATCCGGCCGGGAAGCTCAGCCTTGACGAGCCGGCGAGTCACCTCGCTCGCCAAATGAAATAGTGACGTGAGATTGGTTGCAACCATCTCATCAACGAACTCAGGAGTCATCTTGAGGGCTAATTGTGCGTCCGGCTTACCGGCATTATTGACAAGTATTTGAACCGGTCCGAGTGTCTTCTCGGTGTAGTCAATGGACGTAATTAGAGCTTCTGTATCGGTCACGTCTAGAGGTACTGGTAAGATTTCCGCTCCTCGAGCGGAGAGCTCCCGAGCAAGTTCATTCAATCGGTCTTCGCGACGACCTGCTACAGCTACCTTTGCGCCGCATGCTGCGAGAACCTCGGCGAAGCGGCGACCCAAACCGGATGTTGTCCCGGTTACAAATGCTGTTTGCCCGGTGAGATCTGTTGAAAAGTTAGGTATTGAAGACATTTTGTCCTTTGAGAAGCAGGCGACCACCCCCTTTCTAGGCGCCGAACCAATTTTCGTCTAGTCGCACTCCGCATGCGAATAACGGTCGACTTAATGCCCTTAATTGATCGAGTTACGGAAATGCGACTGGAACGATCAAATAGCTTTTACTTTCGCAGCGTTCTTTATTGGCGGTTGAATCTGAGAACCTGGAGGACGGAGATACCATAGACAGAGTTCGGGCGTTCATTTTCCTGGTGAGGTCTAAGTCACACTTCGTTACGGTCCTTCCTGAATTCGGCTAAACCGAATCAAGAATCGTTTATATACGCTCTCCGGCAGGCCGCCACGTCTCACGCCAAGTAATGTCCGTGCATGAAGCGATGGAGTCGTTGTGAAGCTAGTGAGCAACCTCTGCGTGCCCTAGCGACTCGTATCAAGCAGAGCAAAGTCAGGAGCTAAATAGTGAATGTCACTGAAGCCACCCAACGCAGAGCATCAATTAGATCGTTTTTGCCGGATCCCGTAAGCGACCAACAAATTCGTGATCTTCTTGAAGTTGCTGCTCGAGCTCCATCGGGCGGGAATGTGCAACCGTGGAGGATCTACGTGATCAACGGCGAGTCAATGGAGCAGTTCCGCTCCTTCATTACTGAACGAAAGCCGGGGGAGTCCGAGTACCCGGTGTACCCACCAAATCTCCAAGAGCCTTACCGCACTAATCGTTTTGAACTCGGTGAGGCGATGTACGAAAAGCTGGGAATTCCTCGTGAGGACAAAGCGGCGCGTCTCGCTCATTTGGCTCGAAATTTTGATTTTTTTGGCGCGCCAGCCGCATTTTTTTGTTTTGTCGAAAGGAACATGGGATCAGCGCAATGGTCAGACTTAGGGATGTTTCTGCAGACTTTTATGTTGCTTGCTATTGAAGCTGGCCTCGACACCTGTCCTCAGGAAGCCTGGGCGAACCACTGGCGTTCAGTCCAGGAGTTTTGTGGCGCACCCGATGACGAAATGCTCTTTTGCGGAATGGCAGTTGGAAAGCGCGATGAGACAAAGTCGGTTAATGGACTCAGAAGCGAACGGATGCCTCTTGACCAATGGGCCAAGTGGCTTTAAGGAACTTTCATGAATGATATTTACGAAATGATGAGTACCCTCCGGGCGGTCCGCAAACTCCGCCCTGACCCCATCCCAGACGACGTGATAGAGCAGGTTTTGCAGGCGGCTGCCTGGGCCCCGACTGGCGGAAATATGCAACCTTGGCGGGTGATCGTCGTGAGAAGCGAAGAGCGCAAACAAGCACTCGCCGACGTTTATCGACCCGCCTGGTACAGGTACGCAAAGGGGTATGACGCTCGAATAGAACAGCTTCCCGAGGACGAGGCGGAAAAGGCGCGCCGAAATCGCGTCGCAGGCGATTTCTTAGCGGATCATCTGCAAGAAGCGCCAATCATTCTTATGTTCGTTGCTGATCCTAAGATGATGGCGATAACTGACGCGAAGTTAGACCGAGTTTCCATGGTGGGTGGCGGATCGGTATACACGGCAGTACAAAACGCGATGCTTGCTGCGCGCACGGAAGGCTTGGGTTGTGTTCTCACAACTCTCCATTGTTTAGCTGAAGAAGAAGTAAAGGCAGCCTTAGACATCCCCGAAGGATGGGCGACTCTTGCCATGGTGCCCCTCGGTTACCCGATCGGTTCAGGTCATGGTCCTATTTCTAGGCAACCAGCCTCCGTTCTCGCATTTGACGACGCTTTTGGAACGGCTTGGAATTGAGCCAGAAAGCTTCTCGAGCGCCATCGGTTTTTTGTGTTCAAGAAGCCAAGGGGCATCAGGAACAAGTCACAATTCGCAATAACAAGCCGCTGCTTCCGTTGGCAGTTATGGGCATTGTCGTCGTAGTTTGGGGTTTAGGCCCTCCCACTAGCAAGCTAGTTTCAGCTCCACCCCTTATCGGCACTTTTATACGTTTCGGGATTTCATCCCCATTTCTTTTGCTAGTGCTAGCGGTTCGTGGCCGATGGCTCTCAAAAAAAGTATTTTACGCGACCGCTTTGCCGGGCTTGTCATTCGGCGTAAATCTGATTTTTGTTTTTGCGACTCTGCAGGAAGCCACGGTTTCAGTGCTCTCAACGATCGTGGCCATGCAACCAGCCTTGCTGCTTGTCTTAGCAGGACCAATATTCAGGGAGTACCCAACGTTGCGACAACTGAGCTTCACTCTTTTCGGGATGTTTGGAGCGGTAGGAGTAATCCTAGGTGCGGGATCAGACCTAAGAACATCCTGGTTGGGCCTGCTATTCGCTGCTTTATCTTTGGTCACCTTCACTCTCTATTTTGTCCTTACGCGAATAGCGAGGTCTGGAGATGACGTTGATCCGATTGAGTGGATGGCAGGCATAAACGTCTGGGCTTTTGCATCAACTATCTTGCCGATCTTGTTTATGGCTGACCGGTCAGACTGGCTTGCGTTCGGAGGTTATGACTGGCTGTGGATTTCGATAGTTGCCTTTGTCACAGGCGTATTCGGCCACGTGTTAATGACTTGGTTGCACGGGCATCTGGAAGCAGCTAGGTCATCGTTGTACATCCTCACTATGCATTTAGTGGCTGTTGGTCTTGCCTGGCCAATTCACGACGAGCCTGTAACGTTGTTGCAAGTCCTTGCAGGTGTAGTTGTCTTGATCTCAGTAGCAGCTGTGGTTAAATCTCCCGATCGCCATGTGGCTCGATGATTGGGAAGAGACGAAAATTAGTCAATTGACTAAAAAGAGTTAACACGAGCGATTGGTTTCCTTCGATGATGAGATCACCGTCTTTTAAAGCCTCAGTAAAGCTTTTGATCCCTCCTAGGGCATCAGCCAATGTGTGACGGGTAAGCGTAATTGAGGCATCAGCTCGGTCCAAGTGTTGGTTGTGGAGATGGTGAATGGCGCAATTGTTGATACCGAGAACATGTTGTTCTCCTAGATCTGAAAATGTCCAATTCAGGTTCGCCGTTAGACCCGACAACGCCTCGGTACTTAATCGCACTCCGATGGAGTCGAAAAGTTGCGTTGCGGACATTGCATGAGCTATTTGGCGACCCCGACCGACTGGGATGTCAGGAGAGCCATTGCGCAGCTCGTGAGCCCCGTATAGATAGGCATTGCGCCAGGTTCCAGATTCTGACTGGTAACCCAATTGCTCTAGCGCGTCGGCCTGTAAATGCCTCGCCTGCTCTAACGAGGGATCAGCGAAAACAAGGTGATTCATCACTTGAGCAACCCAGCGGTAATCCCCTTCTTCGAAGCTCAGTTTGGCTTTACGTATTACTTCATCTGCTCCACCCATGAAATTAACGTAACGTTTGCTGCTTTCTGTTTGGGGATACGGGTGGAGGGTTGCCGGGTTTGCGTCGTACCACCCGAGATACCTGTTGTAGACCGACCGAACGTTGTGGCTCAACGTGCCGTAATAACCTTGTGTATGCGAGTCTGCCGAGAAGCAGTCGGGCAGTGTTAACTCTTCCGCGATCTCAGCTCCAGTCCACCCTCTATTAGCAAGTCGCATAGTTTGGTCGTGCATCCACCTGTACAGATCGCGTTGTTTAACCAAGAAAGACTTCAAATCTTCGTTGCCGAACCTGGGCCAATGGTGTGTCGCAATAAGAATGTCAGACTTGTCTCCCCACATAGCCATGGCTTCATTGATGTATTTAGACCAAGCGAGGGCATCACGAGTTTGGGCGCCTCGAATCGGATACAAATTATGCATATTGTGGGTGCAATTCTCAGCCATACAAAGTAATCGGAGCTCCGGGAACCAAAAATTCATCTCTGCTGGCGCCTCAGCATCGGGCGTATTTTGGAAGATAACGCTGACGCCGTCTATCTGAAGCTCTGTACCCGTGTGTCTAATTGTCTCTGTCGGGGCGATCAGGCCAGATGGGCTAAAGGGCAGTGCTTTACCCAAACCATTATCAACGTGACCCTTAGGTCCTGGATCCAAAAAAAGACCGAACTGATACATTGCGCGGCGAGCCATAGCGGCGCCGGCGATAACATTTTCGTTGACTACCTCCTCGAGAAATCCTTCGGGGGCGATAATTCGTACCTGTCCGCGCTCCACTTCTTCCGCTGTGGTCACTCCCAAGATCCCGCCGAAATGGTCGGCATGAGAATGTGTATAAATCACGGCTTTAACGGGACGAGCGCCGAGATGTTCGTTTGCGAGTTCTAAACAAGCTTTTGCTGTAGCGGCTGTGGTCAAAACATCGATCAAAATCCACCCGGTCTTTCCTGCGACCAGAGTTAAATTTGAGATGTCGTATCCGCGTACTTGCCAAACCCCATCCATTACTTCGAATAGCCCGTGGATTGCGTTTAAGCGACCTTGTCGCCACAGCCCTGGATGCACTGTGTCGGGCGCGCTTGAATTCTCGCGTAAAAAGTCGTACTGGGAGCAGTCCCAAACGGTTTGGCTGTCGATAGTAACTTTGCCCTCGGGCAGTGTGGCAATCAGTCCTCTTCGCGCTCGCTCAAAGTCTGCCTCATCATCGAAGGCAATCTTTGTGGAGGCGTCGCTATTTTCTTGAGCCGTGGCATGTGACGCTTCCTTTGGAACTGACGAAGTATCCGGCATGGGATTCTCCCTAGGTCTGATTTGTGGGCGGTTTGCGCTTAGGACGATGGGGAATAAGTTGCGGATAATGACTTGGCTATTCGGTCGGTCATGATTTCAGTCGAACCATCAACGTAGTTGGCAACTCGAGCCGCTGTAAGTCGATGACCGATCAGTCTTTCTTCGCGAAGTCCGTTGGCGCCCATAGCCTGAGCGCATGCAGCCAAAGCAGGTTCGGCGAGCTCAGTCGCGAATTTTTTAGCGTGAGCCGCAGGCAATATGGCGCTGTTGGTATCGCCGTTCTCGATGACGAGAATTGCTTTTTCTGTCAGGGCTCTTGCGGCCTCTAGCTGATTGGCTACCTTCGCGAGCTGCCAAGAAAGACCTTGGTGCTGGATTATGGGTCGGCCGAAGGTTTCTCTATCTCCTGCGTATTGGACAGCTTCTCTAAGCGATGCTTCAACCATTGCGCAACACATTGTCGCAACGTAAGTGCGAGCTTCGTTGATGGTGGCCAAAGCAGCTGCGAACCCTTCCCCTGGGGGAGCTAAAAGGTCTGAGTGTGGAGCGAAATAGTCGTTTAAGCGAAAGCCGCCTGTGCCGATCGCATGGCTGCCGGTTAGGTCGTACGGAGCTACTCTTTCGAACTCTTCGCTGGTGCCGTCAAGGAGAAATGAGGCGATTCCTTTCGCTCTGGATCCTTGTTCTGTCTGGATATAGGCGACAATGACGTTCGAGGCTGCGGCATTGGTTATCCAAGCCTTCTCTCCAGTCAGGTTCCAGCCACCATCAACTGGAGTTGCATGGGCTGAAATCGCTGAAAAATCGCTGCCGGCAGAGGGCTCGGTTAAGGCAGTGGAGCCTAGCTTTTTGCCACTGATAAGGTCACTCAAATAGCGTTCCCGCTGGTTAGCGCTGCCGTGACGTGCCAGCCTTGCTGCGACGTTATGTGAGTTGACCAAGCTGAATGCGTAGGGCATCGACACCTCTGAAAAGGTATCTAGCACCTTCAGCTTCTGAGAAAAGCTCAGTCCAAGTCCGCCCATCTCCGGTGGGATTTCCATTCCTAGGAGCCCGAGATTGCTTGCTGAAGATATCGCGTCACTGGGAAAGGTCCTAGCTCGTTCCCAATCAATGACGTTTGGGGTAACGATTTCGTCCCGAAATTCTCGAACGTTACCGAGCAAGTCATTGAATTCTTTTTGCGGTAGTCCGTTGCTAAGAGTCATGTCTCGACCCTAGAGCCTCCCGAGGGTTTGTGAGTCCACGAGGATTGTGAAAATCTATCTTGGTACTCACGGCCTACTTGGGGGTCGCCACGGAAAATAGCGCAGCGTGTCTGCCGACCCGACAGGAGTTTTGAAGCATGGATGTTCTGGAAGCAATTAAAGAGCGTAAATCGATCCGAGCTTTTAAGCCAGATCCGGTGCCCAAAGAAAAGCTCTTGGAGCTCTTGGAGATTGCGCAGCGTGCACCTAGTGGTACTAACACTCAACCTTGGCACGTTTATTTGTGTGCTGGCGAAGTAAAAACTGCGATCACTAATGACGTGTTAGCAATGGCAGAGAGCGGCCAAGGTGCCAGCTATGAGGACTTCGACTACTACCCGTCGGTTTGGGAAGATATTCACAACAGCCGGCGACGAGCTGTCGGTTGGTCCCTCTATAACTTGGTTGGTATTGAAAAAGGTGATCGAGAGGGGAGCGCAAAGCAAGCTATGCGTAATTTTCTTTTCTTTGATGCGCCCGTGGGGATATTCGTAACAATTGACTCGTATTTGGAGCGAGGAAACTGGGCTGATGTCGGCATGTATATACAAACTCTCATGCTCGCAGCTAAAGGACTAGGACTTGATACCTGTCCACAAGCGGCATGGGTGCCTTACCAGGAACCTGTTATCCGTCATCTTGGTATTCCGGACAACGAGTCGTTGGTAAGCGGTATGAGCCTTGGATGGGCAGACCATGCCAAGATTGAAAATACGCTGGTAAGTGAACGGGAGAAGATCTCTGAGGTAGCGCGCTTCGAAGGTTTCTAGCGCCGCGGATATTACGACGTTCGTCGCGCTTGCCGAGAACGATCACGACATTTGAGATTTTCGTTTTGTTGCTCGGCCTTGTTGAAGATGAGTGATAACGGTGGATGCGAAAACGGATATCTGCCTAAAATCTTGGCGCGTGGAAAATCTCTTCTCAGTGAAGTCTTTGACGGAGGCACTGCTGCCTGGCGTTGCGGCTTCTACGCAGGGACCTTCGGCGGCGGTTGCAGCAGTAATGCGCGAAGGAGATCTTGGCGTTGAAATGTTGTTTATTGAGCGTGCGCGAAAGGTGGGTGACCCTTGGTCAGGTCAGATGGCGTTTCCGGGTGGGCGAACTTCTAGGGATGACCCTCACACTTTGGCTACGGCTCAAAGAGAGACGAGCGAAGAGCTTGGATTGGAATTACCCAACGCAAATTCTTTAGGTCGGCTCTCAGATGTGGAGGGCGGACCACGTGGTACCGCTCAAAAGTTAAGAGTGACACCCCACATTTTCTTGATAACCGGATCCCGACCGGAGTTGGTTCCAAATTACGAAGTGGCATCGGCCTTGTGGGTTCCCGTCGTCGCTCTTTTAGATTCGAATCGATATGTCGAATATTCATACCCTCCGCTAGGTTCAAATCTTTGGCCAGGGATAAAGGTCGAAGGGGGCCGAGTGATTTGGGGGTTGACACTTCGAATGTTAAGAGATTTGTTCGAAAGAGCCGGTAAACCTCTAACAATAAGGCCTTAACTCCTTTCTCTGAATAAGCTGGTTTTATGGCTCTCGACTCGAATTCAGATGACCTCACGAATGCTTCCCTTGGTTCCTCATTTACTGACGTCGACGTTGTTGTAGTCGGTGCCGGTTTTGCGGGGATGTACATGCTCCACCGCCTGAGATCGCTGGGCTATACGGCACAAGTATTTGAATCTGGTACTGGGGTAGGGGGTACTTGGTACTGGAATAGATATCCCGGTGCTCGTTGCGATGTGGAAAGCCTTGAATACAGTTACAGCTTTGATGAAAAGCTTGAGCAAGAATGGGAGTGGACGGAGCGATATTCGGGTCAACCGGAAATTCTCGCTTATGCGAATCATGTAGCCGACAGGTTTGAACTCCACAAGGACATCCAGTTCGAAACCCGTGTCGAAGCCGCGAAGTTTGACGAAGAAGAAAAATTATGGCGGATTACTACTAGCGACGAGCGAGTCACGACATGCCGATTTTTCATTATGGCGACCGGTTGCTTATCATCTGCCGCGATGCCGGATATTGAAGGGATCGCAAGTTTCAATGGTTCTCTTATTCACACTGGTCGCTGGCCGAAAGAAGGCGTCGACCTTAAAGGTAAAAGAGTGGCGATCATAGGCACTGGATCTTCCGGCGTTCAGGCCATTCCTGTTATTGCTAAGGAATGTGAGCAGCTCACGGTTTTCCAAAGGACGCCTCAGTACACCATTCCCGCTAGAAATGAGCCGCTGACTCCAGAGCGGCAATCAGATGTGAAGAGTCGCTACCGAAACTTCCGGGAGGCGAATTTTTCTATGCCCCAAGCGTTAGGGTCAGAAACTCCTAAATTTAACGACTCGGTTTATGATGTCTCAGCGGAAGAGAGAAGCGCCCGATTCGAAGAGGCATGGAATCGCGGCGGAACACTCTTTATGGCTTCTTTCAACGATGTTCTGGTCGACGAAACAGCTAACACTTATGCCCAGGATTTTGTTCGGGAGAAAATTTCCGAAATCGTAGAGGACCCTGAGGTTGCGCAATTGCTGACTCCGGAGCACATTATAGGTTGTAAAAGATTGGTGATTGATACGGATTACTTTGAGACCTTCAACCGATCGAACGTTGACCTAGTTGATGTAAGCAGCGATCCCATCGTACGGATCAACGAAACTGGTTTGGCTACGAAGTCGAGCCAATATGACTTTGACGTCCTTATTTTTGCCACGGGATTTGACGCGATGACCGGTTCAATTTTGAAAGTAGACATTTCAGGCAGAGATGGATTGCGAATTCAGGATAAATGGGCTGCAGGACCTCGAACCTATTTGGGTTTAACGATCCCGGGTTTCCCTAATATGTTCACCATTTCTGGACCTGGCAGTCCCTCGGTGCTGACAAATATGATCATCTCGATTGAACAGCATGTCGAGTGGATCAGTGACTGCATCGTCAGCCTTGATGATCGCGGCGCCGAGACTATTGAAGCTCAGGTCGAAGCGGAAAATAGCTGGGTTGATCACGTTAACTCGAAAGCGGATAGAACGCTGTTTCCTAGTTGTAACTCTTGGTACCTTGGCGCAAACGTGCCGGGCAAGACTCGCGTCTTCATGCCGTTACTGGGTTTCCCGGGCTATGTTCGTCGTTGTGAACAAGTCGTCGAAAATGATTATGAAGGATTTGTGATCAAGTGAAAGAGCTTGAACTTCTCAGTGAAGGTTGGGGGCTAATCGAAGCTCCCAGAGTTGACGAACATGATCGGCTGTACTTCTCTGATGTGCCTAATGGAGGTGTCTATCGACGCTTGCCAGATGGAGTCGTCGAAACTGTTATTCCGAAACGACGAGGCATTGGAGGCATGGTTTTCCACGAGGAGGGCGGCCTAGTTGTAGGCGGGCGAAATATTCAGCACGTACTGGATGGTGAGGTGCGGGTCCTCTTTGACCCGGGGTTTCTTGGTTTCAACGATCTACACACCGATTCAATTGGCCGTGTGTACGTCGGTTCTCTCAAGGTAGACCCGTTTGCTGAAGGTGCCGAAAATCCAGGTGGAGAGCTGTGGCGTATTAATAGTGATGGAAACGCCGAGGAGCTATATGACGGAGTGATGCTGACTAATGGCATCGGTTTCTCGCCTGATAGCTCTCTTTTGTATCATGCCGATACTGTCCCCGGCAGAGTCTGGGTTTCGGATGTCGACGGCGACGTTGTAACGAACAAACGTGTTTTTGTCGAAGATCTGGAAAACGCCACTGATGGCCTTGCCGTCGATGCAGAGGGTGGCGTTTGGGTGGCGCAGCCAAATGGTGGGAAAGTCCAACGCTACTTACCTGATGGAAACGAAGACATTCAGATTGCGGTTCCTGATCCGATGGTGACCAGTTTGTGCTTCGGAGGGGATGACCGCCGGGACCTTTACATTGTGACCGGCGGCCAGACTTCCAAGGGGGGTTGCATCTATCGGACCAGAGTTGATGTTGCGGGATTAATGGTGCCGAAAGCGTCAATATAGCGATAGTTTTTTGGAGCTTCATATGCGAGAACAACCATTTTTTTGGGCTCATGGCGATAGCAAAGAAAATCTTCTATTTTGTATGCATGGAATAGGTTCGTGTGCGGACGCTTTTTTCCCTCAACGTGCTCTTGCTTCGGCTCTCGGATGCACCGTGGTCGCTTGGGATGCTCCGGGTTATCGGTATTCGGCTGACCCGGCTCATGAAATCGGAATCGATGGGTGGGCGGATGCAGCTGCGGAATTAATCGAATCGCTTGGCTACGATCGGACTTGGGTCTTAGGAGTCTCTTGGGGCGGAGTGACAGCGACCCGTCTTGCGTTGCGGACTCCCTCTGCAGTAGATGCCTTGATTCTGGCGGACTCAAGCGTCGGATCGGGAACAAGCGCAGCTCAGGCGCAAGCCATGCGTGGTAGGGCTGAGAGTCTTTCTGAGATGGGAGCCGAAGAGTTCGCGCGGCAACGGGCCCCTCTTCTGATAGCGGAAGGGGCATCAAAGGAAATTCTTAGCGAAGTTGAGCACTTGTTTGCTGATTCGGTTCGAATGCCTTCATATCAATGGGCTTGTAACTCTATGGCTGATACGGACCACAGACCGAACTTGAACTCCCTCGAAATCCCTACTTTGGTTATGTGCGGAGATCAGGATCGCGTTACGCCCCCCAAACTATCGGCTGAATTGGCGATGGGTATTCCCGATGCTTCTCATGTTCAGATCTCGAACGCGGGGCACTTAGCAAACCAAGAACAACCTGAGAAATTTAACTCTGAAGTGCTTGAGTTTATTGAAAAATTAATTGCTGATAATTAGCGGGGTGGCATTCGAATGCCACCATCGCAACGTATGGTTTCGCCATTCATATACGGGTTTGTCAGGCATTCCATCACCATGAACGCAAGTTCTTCGCCTGATCCAAGACGTTTGGGGAATAAAACACTCTGTCCCAGGTGTGCCTTAAATTGGTCTGACTGCTCTCCTTCGCCGTAGATTGGCGTGTCGATTAGACCCGGAGCGATTGTGTTCACGCGTATTCCCGTGGCCGATAAATCACGAGCAATGGGAAGCGTCATGCCGACGACCCCGCCTTTGGAGGCAGAGTATGCAGCCTGACCAATTTGTCCATCAAAGGCTGCTGCGGAGGCCATGTTGACGATTGCGCCGCGGGATCCGTCCTCGTCAACCGGTTCTGTCTGAGCCATAGCTGCTGCGGACTGAGCCAACATGTTGTAGGAGCCAATCAAATTCACCTTGATAACGAACTCAAATTGACTGAGATCAGCTGGAACATTGTTTCGGTCAATTGTTCTTGCGGCACGACCTAGTCCTGCTGAATTGACAAGCGCGCGAAGCGGACCCATTTCTGAGGCTGCTGCGACCGCTGCCTGGGCATCTTCGACATTTGACACATCGCATTTCACGAAAAGCCCGCCGAGCTCGGACGCAACGTCCTGCCCTTTGTCTTCTTGTAGATCAGCGATCACAACTCTGGAGCCAGCGGCGGCGAGTTGCCTGGCGGCTGCTTCGCCGATACCCGACGCGCCGCCGGTAACTATTGAAGAACTTGCTTCCAGATTCATTCTCGGCATCAGGCTTCAACTCTCTCGATAATTGTGGCATTGGCCATTCCGCCACCTTCGCACATGGTTTGGAGACCGTATCTGCCGCCAGTTCGCTCGAGTTCGTTTAACAGGGTCGCCATCAGTTTTGTTCCAGAGCAGCCGAGTGGGTGTCCCAATGCGATTGCGCCGCCGTTCACATTTGTTTTGCTTAAATCGGTTCCGTGTTCTTTCTGCCAGGCGAGTACAACGGAAGCGAACGCCTCGTTGACCTCAAATAGGTCGATGTCATCCAAGGTCAGTCCTGAACGGGCCATAACTTTTTCGGTCGCAGGAATTGGTCCTTTCAACATGGTGACAGGATCGGCGCCCGCTAACGCAAAACTATGAAATTTGGCCCTCGGTCGTAAGCCAAGTTCTGCCGCTTTCTCTGCGCTCATAACTAACACTGCTGAAGCACCATCTGTTATCTGGCTGGAATTTCCAGCTGTAACTTTTCCATCTTCCCGGAAAGCTGGGTTGAGTTTGGACAATGATTCTGCGGTCGTGTCTAGCCTAATTCCTTCATCGGCAGTCATAATTTCGGTTTGCCCATCTATTTGAACGGGAACCGGAACTATTTCATTCTCGAAACGGCCTTCAGATGTTGCTACCGCCGCTCGGCGTTGGCTTTCCGCTCCAAAGGCATCAAGATCTTGCCGGCTGAAGCCGTATTCGTCAGCGATCATCTCTGCGCCAATTCCCTGAGGTGGTAGACCAGTTTCCTCGTAGCGGCTTTGCATAGTTTCGCTAAATGGGAAGCCCATACCCTTCACCACGCTGGCGCCCATTGGGGTTCTTGTCATCACTTCAACGCCCGCTGCAATAGCTACGTCATAGGCTCCTGCGATAACTCCTTGTGCTGCGAAATGAAGAGCTTGTTGGCTCGAACCGCATTGGCGGTCGACGGTAGTTGCGGGAACTGATTCTGGCCAGCCGGCAGCGAGTACAGCATTTCGCCCTATGTTCAGTGACTGCTCACCCACCTGCATCACACAGCCCATAATCACATCATCCACGATGGCGGGATCGATACCGGTTCTATCTTCGATGGCTTTAAGGACATGAGCTGCTAGATCGACTGCATGCCAGTCCTGTAGTTTGCCATTGCGCTTGCCGCCGGGGGTTCTTACAGCGTCAACGATGACTGCTTCTCTCATTGGTCAACTCCTGATCAGGTCAAATCGTGATAGTAGCTTGAACTTCGCTCTGAATCGTAGATCGCAAATGGGCGCGCGAGCGAACTGAGCCGACTACTTTGCTGAAGTGGTTCTCCGAGCATCAAGCGAAAAGCGACCGAAGACCTTTGCCTCACTGAGGATTCCGACGTTCAGACTTTTTTGGTGGGGAGGCGTCTTTTCGTTTTTGGGCGTCCAGATGCAGTTCCTTCTGCGGGGTTTGTTGGCATGGGATTTAACTGAACGCGAAAGCGGTCTTGGTGTTGTTTATCTGGCCTTTGGTGTGGGGCTTCTTGTTTGCACTCCGTTGGGAGGTGTGTTGGCGGACAGATGGCCGAAACGCTCCTTAATGGTCTTTGGTCAGGCTTCGATAGCGGTAGCGGCGGGAGGTGTAGGCCTAGCAGTCGTCTCGGGAAATGCTGAGTACTGGATGCTGCTGTTGGCGAGCCTTTTGCAGGGCGCGATGTTTGGACTCATCGGTCCGGCCCGCGTGTCAGCTTCTGCTGAGCTGGTGGGCCGAGAGCAATTAGGTAATGCAATTAGCCTTACATCGATGTCGATGAGCCTCACTAGAGTTTTCGCTCCTGCCGCAGCCGGGGTGCTGGCCGGGGTAGCGGTTGTAGGAATCGGTGGCGCTTATCTTGTCGCTTCGGTTTTCTCAGCGGTATCGACGTTTTTGACTATGCGACTACCCAAGCTGGAGCCTGTAAATCCTTCTCGTAAGCACCCCTTTGCCGAGATCATTGATGGGCTTCGTTATGTGCGAGGAGAGCGGGAACTCAGACGGCTCATTATGACGACCATCTTGGCAATCATGATTGGTTTCAATTATGTAGCTTTCCTGCCCGCATTAGTTGAAGGTGATCTAGGGCTATCTGAAAGTCACGTTGGCTTCTTGACTACTGCTTCAGCGATAGGGGCGGTAGCGATAACTGCGTTTGTTGCTTCTAGGGCGGACGGACCCGGATCAAGTCGGTTGATGATTGGCTGCGGGTTGGCTTTCGGTCTCGGTGTGGTCTGTTTCGGGTTAGCTCGCAACTATCTTCTCGCCCTACTAATTATTGCTGTTCTAGGTTTGTCCACGAATGGGTTTATGGTTTTGACGAGCAGCAGGTCGATGGCGATTTCGTCTCCGTCTCATCACGGACGAGTTCAGTCCTTGATGCAATTGGCTTGGGCCGGTTTTGGCATTGCTGCTGCACCTTTGGGAGCGCTTGCAGAGATTATCGGCCTTCGCGTCACAATCGTTGCTATGGGAATCGTTACCTTCTGTGTTGTATCGCTATATGGCAGCACCTTGAAAGTAGCTGGAAAAGTCTCGTCCCAGGAGTCTGGCCCCTAAGCAAGAATTCGAATTGGTATCGCCCTGGGGCCGCGAACGTGGCCGGCGCTGTAGGTAACGGCGCTGATGTCCGTTAGCTCAAATTCTGGAAAACGTTCCATCCACATTTCTAATGCTATTTGCATTTCTAAGCGAGCCAGGTTTGAGCCGAGACATCTATGGACCCCTAAGCCGAAAGCCGAATGTCTGTTTTCCTCCCTGTCGATCAGAACTTCGTCGGGTCGATCGAATAATTCAGGGTCGCGGTTTGCCGAAGGAAAGGCCAGCACTGTCCACTCGCCAGCGCTGATTGGGCATCCAGCTACCTCCGTGTCTTCCTGCGCCACTCTCGCGATAAAAACAGGCGAATAAGCTCTCAAAAACTCTTCTACTGCTGTTGGGATTAGATGTCGGTCCGCTGCTATCCGCTGCCGATCTTCCTGGTGGGTTGCAAGATGTAATAACGAAAAGCCGAGAGCCGACCAGGTCGTATCCACCCCAGCAATTAGAAGCAGAAAGAGCGTTCGAGCTATTTCGTCGTCGGTAAGACCAACATCATGTACGCGCTGATCTATCAGGTATCGGACCATGTCGCCGTCGTTTTTGTCGGCTCGCCGCTCCGCCGTAAGAGCTAGTAGGTAGGTCATCATTTCGTTGGTGGTTTCTCTGGCCACGTCGGGGTCTGTTGGGCCTACTTCTAGTAGGTCGTGGAGCCAAGATCGAAACTGCGGGGTGTCCTCCAAAGGAACTCCGAGCATTCTGGCAGTTACATCACCAGGTATTTCTTGGGCGTACTTTGCAGCGACATCAAACTCCGCCTCTCCACTCAGGTCCTCTAAGAGACCCGAGCAGATTTGTCTAATAGTTGGCTCCCACTCGGCCGTTGCTTTTGGCGTGAAGAACGGCAGGAGAAGTCGCCGATGGTCAGTGTGGCTAGGCGGATCAATGTTTATCGGCGGGAGAATAAGGCCGCGCCGATCAGTGGGCACCTCGCTAATTATCGTGCGTCGACTGCTAAACGTTTCTGTCGCGAGTGCCGCTTCCGCCACATCGTCGGCCTTTGTGAGCCACGTCATTCCTCCGTAGCGGTCGCTATGCGCTACCGGACATTGAGAGCGAAGGTCCTCGTAGATGGGGTAGGGGTCCGCTATGAAATTCGGGTCGAAATGATCGAGATCCGAGTGCCAGTCGGTCACTGGTGGGCGCATAGAGAAGTCGGACATCAGGTTCCTCATGGGATAGCGATTCGTATGACGTATCTCGAGCGTACCTGAATAGCGTCGGTCTGATCTTGGTGGCCGCTACTGTTCGTCAGATGAGATTTGCGCCGTTTGTCGATTCACTTGGAGGTGAGGGTGCCGAGGCATGGGACATATTGACAGCGTCCCGTGATGCGCAAGCGAGGGGAGAAGATGTCATCGTGTTAAGTATCGGGGACCCTGACTTCGCCACCCCAGAGTTTGTAGTTGACGCAGCGGTAGATGCGCTAAGAAATGGTGACACTCACTACACCGAATTAGAGGGAAGGCCTTCCCTCCGTGAGGCAATTTCCAAAAAAATGTCGGCTTCGGCGGGAATCGAGGTAGGAATTGACTACGTAACGGTGTTGGCCGGCACGCAGAATGCGTTCTATGCAGCCTGTCGATGTCTTTTCGGAGTCGGCGACGAAGTTCTAGTTCTAGATCCTGCCTATGTCACATATGAAGCTGCGATTGCTTCAACTGGGGCATCCCAAGTACGCGTGGGGCAACCTTCTAGTAACGGTTTTCGTCCAGATCTCACGAGGCTTGAGGAGGCGATTAGTCCAGCAACTAGGGGCATTGTGTTCTCGAACCCTTCAAATCCGACAGGAGTGGTGCTCACTGAAGGTGAATTGGCTGCGATAGCGGATATCGCAATAAAAAATGATTTATGGGTCGTTGTTGATGAGGTCTACAGCGACCTCGTCTATGAACGTGAGCATAATTCGATCGCAGGTTTTGCAGGGATGCTCGAGCGAACTGTCACGGTCAGCAGTGTGTCAAAGTCTTACGCTATGACGGGTTGGAGGTGCGGGTGGGCAGTGGGCCCTCCCGAGCTTGGCGCTCATCTGAGCAAAATGGCACTCATTAACCTCTATGGGTTGCCAGGGTTTGTGATGGAGGCAGCGGGTGCCGCTCTGCGCAACGGTGATTTAGAAATTGAAGCAGCGCGCCGGACATACAGACGTCGAAGAGACATGCTCGTAGAGGAACTTGAGAAAGGAGCAGATATCCCGCTCCTAATCCCCGAAGGTGGAATGTTTTTAATGGCAGATGTGCGTGCTCATAACGCTGACGCCAACTCTTTTGCATGGGATCTTTATCGTAAGACAGGCGTTTCCGTGTTGGATGCAGGAGCATTTGGTGCGCCATCACGAGGGTGGGTCAGGATTTCCTTTGGGGTCGACGAAAATCGCTTGCTGGATGCTGCTCGGCGCATAGTTGCATATACGCGCTAGCTCTATGACTTTCCTCAGGTTGGTGTGATTACGTTCGCTATCCAAAGACCTGCGTTACGACTTGTGATCGCAGGGCGCGTCCCTTTTGTCCCGGCGATGAAACATGCAGTCTCTGTGCTTTACTCGCCACCCGACGTCGGTCTTTACAACCTCGTCATAGTACGACGCCGTGCCAACCAGTCCCTTGCCGAGTAGCGCCACGATTCTGAAGTTCATCTTTACTGAGCTATCTACGTCTATGTAAATGTTTGTCATCATGTGAGTCTTGGGATGGTCAGCCTCAACGTTCATGAAGTGGACGATGTCGTTCAGACCTTCTAGTCGGCGTGCACCAACTCCTGTTAGGTCGAACACTGCATCTTCTGTAAAGATTCTTTTGAGATTGTCCCAATTACGATCATCGATTGCGTCACCGTAACGTCCCGGTAGTTCAAGCAGTTCAAGTCGATCGGCGAGTTCAAGTTTCATGTGATGATGCTAGACCTTATGGGGTTGCTTTTTGATTGGTTTGTAGTTGTGTAAATAGGGGGAAATGCTTCGTCGTCAGTGATTAGATCTCCTGCGCTCAAAATTGTGTCGTTCTCACCAATAATGGGGTCCGCGCCGGGTTTTGGGTCCCAGAAAGCGTCGTCACCTAGCCAGCGCCATGAAATAGCTGCACGACGCGTATTCCCGCGATTAGGGCCACTCCGATGAACGGTTCGGAAGTCGAACATTAGGGCATCGCCAGCTTGCACGTCGAAGTTAAGAATTTCGTAGCGATCGGGCTCGTCTTCAAAAACAGGGCATTGCTCTTCGAATGAAGAGATGTGTTGAGCAACTCCTTTCCATAATGCCTTCTCGACCTCTTCAGGTGAACGCCCTTCGAGAGCGGGATACTCGGGTTTAAATGTTTTGTTCCAAAGATGCGAGCCTCGAACGAATTCAAGCGCGCTTGAGTTTGCGTTGGTGTCGGTTAGGGCGAGCCATGTCGAGCAGATTTGAGTGCCGTCGACAGCCCAATACGGTCGGTCTTGATGCCAAACGAAACTTTCTTGGGTCCCGGGGTCTTTGACGAACACATGGTCGTAGTAGAGGCGAATTTTTTTGGAGCCTGTGGCAACCGCAGCAATAGCTGCCAGCCCGCAAGTGTCTGCGTATCTGCGAAATTCGTGATGTGTTGTGTACAAGTATCGGTCTTGAAAGAACATGCCTGGATCGTGGGGCGCCGTCATTGATTCACCAAAGCGCCCTGGTTCGTTAATTAGGTGATCTACTGACTTGAGTATTTCTTGAACGAGTTCGCGTGAGACCGCTTTTTTGATATGTGCTACGCCATCGACACGAAACGCATTGATCTCAGACTTTTCAAGAACGCGCAAAGAAGCCCCCCAAGAACATCCTAGATGGTTTGAATCACGTCGTTATCTGAAAGAGAGTTCCGAATATCTGTGTCGGCTCGAGCTGGGATATCGGGGCACCAAATATGCATGGCATCCTCCAGGGCTGTTTGGACGACAACAGCGACCTCTTCAGCGTCGGCGCGGTTGCATTCGATAACCACGCTGTCGTGAACGGTTTGCACCCCGACAGCCCTTTCGAATCGGGTAAGCCGCTCACTAAGGAAGGCGTATGCCTCGAGCATGATGTCGGCTACGCCACCTTGAATTGGGGCGTTGCGGTATGCGTTGGCCATCTGTGAAATTTTTGCAGTTAGAGACTTATTAAGTAGCAACAGCATTGAGTCATGCCCCATAAAGTCGTTGACTTCGTCAACGATGGCTCTTCTTAAAGAACGTTCTTCAAGTACCTTCGTAATTTCTGCTGCTGAGAGCAGGCCGCTTTCTCCCTCTAAGTTCCGTTTGTGTCTATCCGCGATATTTATTCGCACTTGCTTTGGTCCCTCTTTGGGCGAGCTGACTATTGTCTTCGCGGCCTGCTCCAAGATGGACTCTGTGTGAAAGGTGAACTGTTGCCGCCTGCCCGACTCTGTGAAGGAGTTAAACCCAAATGTCTCTCCGTGCTGGTCAACAACAACTGAAGCTTCAAAAGACAATGCCCAGGCGACTTCATTGATGCTGTAGTTCTCGCCTAAGAGATCCGTGACTTGCTCGGCGGTAGGCCAATTGCGATGTTGATCTCTGTGCTCTCTCATTGCGCGACGCACAACAGGCCAAAGAGTGTGCAAATTGAGTGTAAGTCCCCAGTCAATTTCGGTATGAGAGGAAGCCAATTGATCAATGAACTTGTCTCGATCCGCCACCCAAGATGCAATCTTTGGGTATGCGGCTAAATATTGATCTAGTAATTGGCGGCCCTCTTCGTCGTTGGTCTCAACTCCCGCCTGCGAGAGACTTCTGGCCAAACCGCCGCCGCGCTGGCCGTACACGATGCCGAAATTTATTCGTTTTGCCTTGTCTCGTAAGTCATTAAAAGTCTTCGGATCGCCGCTTTCCAACTTAGTCATATCGGCGCCGAACATTCTCTCGGCTGTCGCGACATGGATGTCGGCCCCCGCAATAAAAGCCGCGCGCAAATTTTCGTCTTTGGCTACTTGAGTAGCGAATCGCAGTTCTGCCTGACTGAGATCGGAGTACACGAAGACTCGATCAGGGTCAGCAGGTCGAATATACTCTTTCATCTTCGGTGAAAAATTTTGTGCGTTCGGACGGCGACTAGCCAACCTGCCCGTATTAGTTCCAACAACTTGCAAATACTCTGAGTGCATTCTGCCGGCCTCATCGATGTGTTCTCTGATCGATTCTCCGTAAGTTGAAAGCACTTTGGTTAGATCCCGATATTCAAGTAGGGAAGTGCTAATTGGTCCTCCTATTTCCGTTAGCACCGACGCAGTGAGGGGGTCAGTTGGTAGAAGAAGTCGAGATTTTCCGAACTTGGTAATAGACCACGCGTCGACTTCTGCTTTGCTCCATTCGTTCAAGATTTCTTTTGCTTGTCGCTCACTGCCTGGGTTCCATGATGGTTCAAGGGTTGTCTCGAAAAGGGTTCCCTGGCCTCCCCCTGTTAGCTCGGCAAGGCGGTGAGAGACCTGTTTCCGGTCGGCTTCCATTTGAAGCAGACGACTTTCCCAGCCAGACCAATCAAATGGCAAGCCTTCTCTTTCCATATGGTCAAGGAAGGGTCGGGCCCCCTGCTCAAGTCTGCAAACGGTGTCGAGTCCGTTGAGAGAAATTCGTGATCTGATTTCATCCGCAACCCAGAGTGTTTCGACAGCGTCAGCGGCAGCGTATGTGATTTGAGCATCGGTCAATTCTCCGCTTTTGGTGTAGGAGAGCTGGGTTGTCCCCTTACCTTCAGCCTCGAGACCCAAGTACCACTCAACTGCCCATGCCAGACCGTGATAGAAGCTGAAACCAGTCCTGCCCTGGTGAAGTAGAGCATCTGCCAGCTGAGCATCCCACCAAGAGATAGACGCCGTCGGCGAAGAGGTGTCTTTTGCTTGAGTGAAAAGGTCACGATCTAGGACGCGAGCATCGAAGTCGGCATTCCAAGCGTCTGCCGACTTACCGCTTAATGCCTCGGCGATGATTGAGCGATCGACTTTGGTTACATCAATCACCCAAGCTTGTTCTAAGTCATCTGAATTTCTAGTTGCGACTGAAATAACTCGCAGTTCGCCTGGTGACGGGTTTGGGCCGGAGAAAGCTTCAGGGTTATATACAGTCTCTGTGTCAAGAGCCATGGCGGTGGCAGTGCTTACTGCTGACTCGAAACTGGGTAAATCAGATGCGGCTACAAAGGTGATCGGAACATCGGAAACGGCCTTTGAAGAGGTAGGTCGCGGATCAATGGGTTCTGCCACATCTTGAGACTAGGTCTAGCTCCCGGAAAATTCATTTAGTCGCGCAGGGAGTTCCTCAATCTCATGCGAATCTAGGTTTGCGAAACTCAGACGTAGCATTGATTGGTCAGTTGGCGTAAAGGCTGTTCCAGGAATCGCAAGAACGTCGTTTTCGAGCACCAGCCTTGTGACTACCTCTTCGCTGCTTAAATCCTTTCGGGGGTGCTCAACCCACCCAAAGTAGGCGCCGGAAGACTTAAGGCTGAACCCTCCGGGCTGGCTACTCATAGCAGTCAGGAATTGTTGCTCGAGGCTTTTTACCTTCGTGACTTGGTTCAGGCGCCATTCTTGTGCGTGACGCAGTCCCGCGAGGGCGGCTTCTTGCCCTATCCGAGGAGCGCTGATTGATATGCAATCTAGAACTTTAAGTGCCTCAGTGATCACTGCGGGGCCACCGACTACCGCCCCGCACCTGTAGCCGGGGATGGCGAAATCTTTAGAAAAGCTATGAAGGCTAATTATGTGGTCACCCCAGGCTGGATCTTGAAACAAGTCGTGAGCGGTTCCCTGCCCGCGACGGAAAGACCTGTAGGTCTCATCGAGGATTAAGGCAATGCCGTTTTCCCTCGCTATTTGGGCGAATTGGTGGATTAGTTGCTTGGGAACAGTCTGACCCGTGGGATTACCCGGAGTTACCAAAGTAATTAGCTTCGTTTTCGCTGTTATGAGTCCCTGCAATTCATCTGGATCGGGCAAAAGTTCAGGACCGCAATTCAAGTATCGGTTTCTAACTCCCTCAATTTGTAGCCACATATCGTGATTGAAGTAGAATGGGGCTACCAGAATTGCTTCGTCGCCGGGTGAAGTCAGAGCGCTTGCGGTAATGCAAAACGCTTGGTTGCACCCAGCAGTAATCAAGATTGAGTCGTGCCCAAGGTTTGAGTCATATCCGCGATTTAAATCTTGAGCAAATGCTTCCCTTAGTGCCGGTAAACCAGGTTGCGGAGCGTAGCGGCCGGTGTCTGGGCGATGAATCGCTTCTGAGATTTGTTCAAGGACAGCTTTAGAAGGTGGAAAAGAAGGGGCAGCCTGAGAGAGGTCCAAAAGAGCTCGGTCGTTAGTCCGCAGTCCTGTGAGGGCATGCGCAGCACCTATCGGTGAATGAATAAGTTGGCCGACCCGGTCGCTAAAGCGCATCAGCACCCTTTCGCTTCGTTATTGATCGTAAAGAACGTCTATGAAGTCGTCAGGGTCACCCGATGTTTGCCCGGTGCCCTCCGCTTCGAGTAATTCGGTTAGGCGTTTTGCGACCGGTCCAATTTTTCCTTGACCAACAGGGATTTTGTCCCAAGACAAAACGGGGTATAGGTGGGTGTCTCCTCCACAGAGAAACATTTCAGAAATCTGATCTCCCGAGACTTCAGACGCGAGAATAGGCGATTGATCAACGTCTGAAATCAGCTTTTCTTCGGACAATGTTGAGGCTGCTAGGTCCATAACGCGACGAATAGTGGCACCTAATAAAATCCCTTCGAACGGTGGCGTGCGTAGCACTTTTTCTTGGGTAATGAACGCGACGTTCAATACACACGACTCGGCGACATAACCCAAATCATCGACGAGAATTCCAAACGTTCCTCCTCGGTCTACTGCCTCCATGTGGGTGAGGACATTGAGCAAATAGTTGTTGGATTTGATTGTCGCTAGGAGAGGGGGCTTCATCGGCGTATCGAGAACTGTTACTTCGTTGATTCCTTCAGACAGGGGTCCGGATTTAGATCCAGCTAAAGGAATTGGATCGAAAATAACGCAGTAGAAACAGGCTTCAGGGCACTCTTTTGGGCTCGGAGAAAAGCCGCCGGGTCCCGTGGTGATCCAATACCGCACGGCTCCATTTCGTACGTTGGAAGCTGCGGCGGTGCCAGCCACCATCTTGATCAGATCATTCTTCGTCCATGGATGTTCTATTCGAGCGAGGGAAGCGCTCCGAAGCAATCTGTCTAGGTGAGTATTTAGTCGGTATAACTTGCCATCGCCGAGGGTGCATGTATCGAATACGCCATGTCCGCGATGGACGAGATGGTCATCAAGAGGAATTTGCATTAAGGCTGGGTCCGTAATTACGCCTCCGAGCCAAGAGCTGAACATTGCTAAATAACCCGGTTGTCCGCGTTTGGTTTTGAGGCGCTCTAGAACTTCTGGTTCTGAGAGAACACGGGGTTTGAGATCCTTCACGCCTCTGAGGTTAGGCGCATAGAGATGGCAATATCTGCACCTATTGACCGCTGATTTGCTAAGAGGCACTGAGAGGGTCTGAAGCGGCCGGGAATTCAGGCGGGTGATTCGCTGCTCAAACTTGTGAAACGGCGCAAGGAAAGGCTATTGGTGACCACCAACAAGGAGGAAAGAGCCATTGCGAAAGCTGCATGAGTTGGGCGCAACAATCCAGTGATTGCAAGAGGCATCGCAATTAAGTTGTATGAAAAGGCCCAGACGAGGTTTGTTTTTATAACTCTAAGCGTCTTTCTTGATAGAGCAATTCCGTCGGCTACAGCTCGGGGATCATTTGTGATAATGGTTAAATCTGCCGCTCGCTGGGCTGCGGCAGTCCCAGATTGGAGTGCAATGCCGAGATCGGAAGCTGCTAGCGCGGGAGTGTCGTTTATCCCGTCACCCACCATAGCTACGCATTTTCCTTCAGACTGAAGGTCAGAGATGAACTGGTGCTTGTCCTCGGGAAGGACGTCCGCTTTGATGTCCAGGATGCCGACCTTGTCTGCCACATCCCGTGTCTCTTGGTAGGAGTCTCCAGAGAGAAGTGCCACCTCAAGTTTTAGTTGGCGAAGCAACTCAATCGCCTCAGCGCTCGTCGTTCGAACTTCGTCACCCAAAGTGACTTTCGCCTCGGCGATGCTGCCTCTACCAATAAACAATATTGATCCTTGAGAAGAGCTCGCGGTCAGCGTTTGAGGGATTCTGTCAAAGAGCTCCGCTTTCCCGACCCTTATCTCGATGCCATTCACTAGTCCGCTAATTCCTTTTCCGGGGTGCATAGTGAAGTCTTCGATCTCGGACGGGGTGCTGGGGAAGAATTTGAAGGCTTGTGCAATCGGATGCCCGGATCTTGACTCGAGTTCTGTCGCAAGTGTGAGGAGAGTGAGTTTGCTGTCGTTAGGTGCAAGGACATCGGTTATGGAAGGTGTGCCTTTCGTGATTGTGCCTGTTTTGTCGAAGACCACTGTGTCGATAGCTTTAGTCGAGTCCAGTATGTGAGCACCTGCGACCATCACTCCAAGCTGAGCTGCTCTTCCGGTCCCAACAAAAATGGCGAGCGGGGTAGCTAGACCCAAAGAGCAGGGGCATGACACGACCAGTACTGCTACTGAGGCGATAAGAGCATTATCTGTTATTCCTGTGGCTAGCCAATGCGTGAAGAAAGTTCCAACTGAAATCAGAATCACAGCGGGAACAAATTTAGCGGCGACTTGATCTGCAATCCGTTGGATTGGAGCGCGCGCCGACTGCGCTTCTTCCACAAGTTGGGCGATTCTGGCCAGATGAGTGTCGTTGCCGACAGCGGTTGCCCGCAGAGTTAATGCTCCGCTGCAGTTCAGAAACCCGCCTGAAACTAATGATCCAGGTGAAACTTCGATCAGTGAAGTCTCACCTGTTGATTGGGATGCATCCACCTCTGAATGACCTTGCAACACTTCACTATCGGTGGCGATTCGTTCCCCGGGCGCAACGATGAATTCGGTCCCGATAACTATTTGATCCAGTCTTAATATCTCGCCGTTGGTTAGCTGAACATGATCTGGTGTGATCTGTGCCAGAGATTCGAGGGCATCGCCGGAAGTTTTCAAGGCGCGTGCTTCCCACCATTTTCCTAAGAGCACAAAGGCGATAATTGAGCTGGCGCCACCGAAATGCAGTCCTTGATCGGCACCGATCGCGAGCACCGCGACCGACCATGACCAAGCAGCTATTGCGCCGAGCGAAATCAGTGTGTCCATCGCTAAAGATCTTCTCGCTATTTGTATTTTCGCAGAGCGGTGGAAACCCCAACCTGCCCACCAGACACTGACTGTTGTAAGCGCTGCAATGATCCAGTCGATTGCTGGGAAGCGAATAAACATCGACAACATTGCGCATAAGGCGATTACCAGGGCCGGTATCGCCCTTCGACGGAGAGCGGCTTCGCTAGAAGCTTGGACCGATTGCCTATCAGATTCCGGAAGAGCCCGGAAGCCCAGGCTGTCTACGATCTCAGTCAGGTTTCGCAGCGGTACATCTGGCTCGTGGAGTATCAGAGAAGTCGAGGTTGCAAAATTGACGCGCGCACTTTGGACCGTTTCTTGCGCTTCTAAGGCTTCTTCGATCTTGGCAGCACATGCAGTGCATGACATGCCCTCAATCACAAATTGAGTCCGCTCTACATTTGTTAAGTGAGGGCTGCTGGCCATGAAATCAGGATAATTGCCGTTCGCGATCAATGAGTAAATCTCAAGCCGTACCCTATAGGTGTAATGGCTGAGTCACAGAAGAGTTTCTACCTCCATACGCTTGGTTGCCCCAAAAACCAAGTTGATTCAGACAAGATCGCAGGGACTCTTATAGGAGATGGCCTTGTCTCTGTGGAGGACCCATCTTCCGCCGACTTAGTCGTTGTGAATACGTGCGCATTTATTGAAGAAGCGCGCGAAGAGTCCGTCGGAGTTGTACTTGAAATAGACCAACAACGCCGCCCTGATTCCAAGATCGTGGTGACCGGCTGCATGGCGGAACGTTATGGGAGTGAACTCTCCAACGCACTACCCGAAGTTGATCTCGTGGCAGGATTCGGAGTTCCAGTAAATCTGACCAAGAAGCCGCTAGGCCTCGAAATCGTTGCGGATGAGCCTGTCCCTCGACTTGATTTATTGAATCTGCAACGCCCAGCTTCGGCGCTTCCTTGGGCTTACGTGAAAATCGCTGAAGGATGTGACCGCGCATGTGGATTCTGTGCAATCCCATCATTTCGAGGTCCTCAAAATAGCCGCGAGATTGAATCTATTTTGCAGGAGATAGAAGATCTCAAGGCCCGGGAAATAGTTTTAGTTGCTCAAGACCTCGCGAGTTTCGGATCGGATCGAGGGGAACGAGGGTCTGTCGTCCAATTAGTTGACGCCGTTCGAGAACAAGTAGATCGCGTCCGCCTGCTGTATCTGTACCCATCCGATTTGTCGGACGCGTTGATCGAAGTCATTTTGAAAACCGGCGTGCCTTACTTCGACCTCTCACTTCAACACGTAACCAGAGGGCATCTTCGTCGGATGAGAAGGTGGGGTCAAGGGAGTAAGTTCCTTGAGCGCATTGCCAGAATCCGCAGCGAGTATCCGGGGGCAGCATTTCGTTCGAATTTCATCGTTGGCTATCCGGGCGAGACCGAGGATGATCAAGCTGAACTGGTTCGATGGCTCGAAGAAGCTCAACTGGATTGGTGCGGGCTTTTCACATACTCACAGGAGGATGGCACTTACGCCGCTGATTTGGGTGAACAAGTTCCGGGTAGTTTGATGCTTGAGCGCCATGCTGAATTAAGTGAATTGCAGGATCGCATCACTGCGAATCGTAGAGATCAATTGGTTGGAAAAACTATAGAGATTCTGGTTGATGCGCCTGGCATAGGCCGTTCCTATCGCGAAGCTCCGGAAATCGACGGTGTAGTTAGAGTTCCGACTGATTTGAAAACTGGTCAGTTCTACAAGGTTTCGGTCGATCGATCCGAAGGCCCTGATCTCGAAGCCAGTTCGGTGGAAGTGCTTCGGTGAAAAAGGGAATTGAGCCGACGTACGGTCCCACAGCTTTATTGACTCCCGCCAACATCATCACGGTGGCGCGCATCGTTGCGACACCTGTCTTCGTTTTTCTTGTAGCTGCGAACGAACCTTCATGGACAACTTTTATCGTCGGATTCAGTATTGGTATGTCGGATTTCGTCGATGGCTGGTTGGCGCGTCGCCAAGGGGCGACCCGTTCGGGAGCGTTTCTGGACCCGCTGGCAGACAAAGTGTTGGTCTTAGGTGGAATGTCCGCGTTGGTAGCCAATCAGCAATTTCACTGGGTTCCGGTAGCAGCCATTGCCCTGCGTGAATTGGTTATTAGTGCGTATCGCTCGCGAGTTGGTCGTCGTGGCATTACCGTGCCCGCAACGAAGGCAGCGAAGTGGAAGACATTCTTTCAGCTTTGGGCGATCGGCTTTGCTGTAATGCCATCCATAGCTGGGTCATTTCATTGGATTGCGACCACAACCCTCTGGTTGGCGGTAGTTCTAACACTTCAAACTGGGTTTGCGTATCTGATCGATGCACGCAAAGTCGCTCAAACTCAATTAGGCGAAGGCTATTAGCGCCATGGCCCTTCGCTTATCTATCAAAGTCCGACCGCAGTGGCGTAGGCGCCGGAGCGCAGATTAATAGGGGCAAAAAATGAAATGTGAAATTATCGCAGTGGGAACCGAACTCTTGCTTGGTCAGATCGTTGACACGAATTCATCATGGATGGGTGAACAACTTGCCTTGGCCGGTATTGACAGTCACTACCAAACAAAGGTTGGTGACAACTGGCAGCGAATCGAGGAATCGGTGCGGCTAGGCCTTGAAAGAAGTGACGCAGTGATCATGTGTGGCGGGTTGGGTCCTACTCAAGATGACATTACTAGGGACGTCATTGCCAGTGTCACGGGATCTGAACTCGTATTCGATAACGACATTGCTGATCGCATTCGAGAAATGTTTCGCAGCCGCGGCAGAGATATGCCCGATAACAATCTGCGACAGGCGATGGTGCCGCATGGAGCACGACCAATAGAGCAACAGCCGGGGACGGCTCCCGGACTCGTGGTGCCTGTTGCGAGTTCGGATGGTGGGGAGAAAGTAATTTATGCCGTTCCTGGGGTTCCTTACGAAATGAAAGAAATGATCTTGGGAACCGTATTGCCCGATTTGCAGAAGCGAGCCGGGTTGAAGTTCGTCATCGAAAGCCGGGTGTTGCGAACCTGGGGTCAGAGCGAGTCAGGGCTGGCGGAAATCCTTAATGATCAAATAGTTGACCTTGAAGAAAAAGGAAATCCGACTCTGGCTTTCCTCGCTAGTGGCGTAGAAGGAATCAAAGTTCGCGTCACTGCGAAAGCCGAAACTCAAGCCGAAGTTGATGAAATGTTAAGCACGGAAGAGGCCGTTGTTCGCGCGAAGCTAGGCGACCTTATTTTTGCCGTTGATGACGACAATATGGAATCGACGGTATTGACATCTTTAGCTCAACGAGGTCTTAGCGTTGGGGTGGTAGAAACTACTACCGGTGGCTACCTTGCAAACCGTCTTGCTACCGCTCGCAGCGGAACAGAAGCCTTTGCCGGGGGAGTGGTAGCGCGGGGTGCGGGAATACTTTCGTACCTGTTAAAAGGCGACCCTTCAACTTGGCAGCCTGACGACGCCGCTATGCAGATGGCGCGCGTTGCTCGCGGAATGCTGGTCGCAGATGTTGGTGTTGCTACAACGGCGATTGAGGACCCGAGGCGGGCAAGCGACACTCACCCGTTTGGGACTGCTTGGCTTGCTGTGTCGATGGAGGGGTTTGAAACTGTTGAAAAGGTCAGTCTTCCAGGTGATCTAGAACGCATACGTCAATTCAGTACAATCTCTGTTTTGAATCTTCTTCGCCTTCATCTCGAAGGGGTGCGCTAAACATTGGTTCGAGCGTTTATTGCAGTCGCACTGAGTGATCATCTTGTGCGTATTTTGAGAGATTTGAATGGCGGACAAGAGGATATTAGATGGGTGCCGCCTCGTCGCCTGCACTCGACGCTCCAATTCTTCGAAGGGGTAAATCGTAGCGAACTTGCAAAATGTTTTGAAGAGATCCGAGCCGAGCGCACCAATGTTGAGATTGGTCCGAAGATTCGCATTCTCGGCAGAGGCAATGTTGTGGTGCCTGTTCAAGGTTTGACAAATCTTGCGAAACAGGTGCGGTCGGCTACCCGCCACTTAGCCGCTGAAAGCGAACTGCCATTCGTTGGGCACATAACAATTGGGCGTATCAAAGGCAACAAAAAAGCTGACCTTGAAGGCACTGAGATAGAGGCCTCGTTTCAAGTGAGGAAATTGCTCTTGGTGGAAAGCGTTCTTCATCCCGAGGGACCTGAATATTCAATTATGCAGACGAAACATTTGTTTTAGAGCACTCGGTAAGCGCTGAGCGCGAACTTCTGAGAAGCTTGCTATATGCGCTTCGGTTTCTGGACGGGTAATGGTCAGTCGTGGGAAGACACTCTGGAAGGATGCATTCATGCAGAACGCACCGGATGGGACGGCATTTGGTATGCAGATCACTTTATGCCCAACGAAGAAAACGTTGATCAGCCAATTCACGAAGCTTGGTCAATTTTGGCAGCCATAGCGGCGAGCGTTCCGAGAGTGCGTATTGGGCCACTGGTTGCGGGAAATACTTATCGAAATCCAGCTTTAACGGCGAAGATTGCGGCAACGATCGATCACATCTCAAATGGACGAGTTGTTCTTGGAATCGGAGCTGGTTGGCAAGAAAACGAGCACGAAAAATATGGCTTCGACTTTTCAACGGTGAAAGGTAGATTGGATCGGCTCGACGAAGCGGTCGAGATTATTTCCTCGTTACTCCTTAACACTCGCACCAACTACACGGGTGAGCATTACGTGGTGCTGGATGCTCCATTAGACCCCAAGCCGGTTCAGGAGAAAATCCCCTTAATGATTGGCGGCGGTGGAAAAAAAAGAACCCTTCGAACTGCGGCGATGCATGCCGACGAATGGAACTACTGGGGAATGCCCAATGACATTGCCGAATTGTGTCAAGTGCTCGATAACCACTGTCATGAGTTGGGCCGCGACCCCAACACTATTCAGCGTTCCGCCTGTGCGTTGATGTTCATATCGGATGACGCGAGCAAACTTTCGCGATTTCGAGAGCAAGATTTTGGAAGGGCGACCATCATCGGCACGCCGAGTGAGGTGGTCGAAATAGTGGGTGAATATGCTGATTTGGGTCTTGATGAATTGATCGTCCCCGACTTCACGTTTGGTCCGATGGAACGCAAAAAAACTTCAATGGACTTATTTATCGAAGAAGTTGCTCCGCACTTTCGTTAACTCCAAGTGGTTAGAGCGATTGGGGGTTTGACCAATCGACCTTGGTAACCAGTTCGCCCATTTCTCTCTCGGCCTCTCGGGTTTGGCCTCCCTGGTCCAGGAAGCTCTTCATGGCGGGCATCGCTTCGTCTGTGCGCAGGAGCTTTTGGAAAAGGTATCTCTCCTCCATCAGGCCTTCGAGAAGAGGCACGGTATCAGCATTGTTAACTGATTCTTTTGCAAGCGCTACTGCTGCCGGCGGGAATGAGGCGATACGTAGCGCCAACTTAGTTACGTGTGAGCGGAGCTCTTCTGGGGGAAGGGCTCGGTTGAGGTAACCCCAACGTTCTGCGGTCTCCGCATCAATGTCTACTCCGCCTAAAATTACTTCCATCGCTCGACCGCGCCCTATGAGTCGCGGCAAACGCTGTGTGCCTGTGCCTCCCGGGAGAATGCCGATCGGAACCTCCATTTGGTTGATTACTGTTCGGCCAATAGCTCCAAAGCGCATGTCGCACGACATAGAAAGTTCGCTACCGCCGCCGCCTACGCGACCTCCGATTTCGGCAATTGTGGCCTTGGGCATCGTTCTGAAGGTCTCGCACATTAAGTGAAAGCCTTCCAACTGCTCCGGTCGTTCAGCTGGGCCCTCAACTGGGAAGTTGAGAATAGCTGAGACGTCGAAATGGGCGATAAAGAAGTCCGGGTCATCGCTCCGCAGTACTACGACGCGGACAGAGTCATCTTCTGCAATTTGCGCACCGAACTTGGCTAGCTCCCTAAACAATGATGGAGTCATCACGTTCATGGGAGGTGCGCTGATTGCGGTGAAGGCAACTCCGCGGTCACGCGTAATTGTAAGAAGTTCGAAATCTTCATCGTTTAAATGAGTGCTCATATGCTGAGTCTTGCCGTTTCTGACTTATTTTGCAGAACAAAAAATTTTACAGAACATTTGTTCGATGCTTGCCCGAACAGGTGTTCGAATGTACTCTGACGGTGTGCGCAGAAGTTCAGCGTCACACCCTAGACGTACCGTTTCCATCGACAGGGCTAACGATTTGCCCGTTTATCACAATTGGTTTGTTCGAAATCGAAATTTGTCCGAGGAGGACTAGCAGCGTGGAGCGAGATAAAGCACTTGACATGGCATTGGCGCAGATTGAACGTCAATTTGGCGAAGGTTCCGTTATGAAAATGGGGGAACGAGGCCAAATGAAAGTTGAGGCAGTGTCTTCGGGCAGCCTTGCGATAGATATGGCTCTTGGTATCGGCGGGCTCCCACGTGGCCGTGTCGTCGAAGTCTACGGGCCTGAAGCATCCGGAAAGTCAACCTTAGCGATGCATGTCGTGGCTGAAGCCCAGAGAACCGGTGGTACCTGCGCGTATGTCGATGCGGAACATGCGATGGATCCGGAATACGCGAAAAACATCGGTGTTGATGTCGATGAACTGTTGATTTCTCAACCTGATACAGGCGAACAGGCCCTCGAAATCACGGACATGTTGATCCGTTCCGGAGCTATTGATGTGGTGGTCATTGACTCGGTGGCGGCATTAACACCTCGCGCTGAAATTGAAGGTGAAATGGGTGATACCCACGTTGGTTTGCAAGCACGCCTCATGTCGCAGGCGTTAAGAAAGATCACGGCCAATCTAAATAAGACCAAAACAATCTGTATTTTCATTAATCAATTAAGAGAAAAGATAGGTGTCATGTTCGGCAGCCCTGAGACCACTCCAGGTGGCCGGGCGCTGAAGTTCTATTCTTCTGTCAGGATTGATATACGACGAATCGAAGCAATCAAATCCGATGGCGAGATAACTGGTGGCCGCACTCGTGTCAAGATCGTCAAGAACAAAGTTGCACCGCCGTTCCGGCAAGCTGAATTCGACATTATGTACGGCAAGGGGATTAGTCGTGAAGGCTCCCTTGTGGATGTTGGTGTCGAGCAGGGATTCGTCAAAAAATCAGGCGCTTGGTACACCTACGAAGGTGAACAGCTAGGACAAGGTAGAGAGAACGCCAAGCAATTTCTTACTGATAACCCGGAAGTGATGGTCGAAATCGATGGACGTATTCGATCTCAGCTCGGCTTAGGTGAGACAATTGAAGGTGACGATAACGCCGATATCGAAGCAGAAGACGAATTAGACACCGTCGACGACTAGCTCAAGAGGCGACGCTATTTCTTGCTCCTATTTTGACGAGGCTCCGATAGGAGATATTGGCAAAGAGAATCATTTGTAGCGCTCCAAGCATCGCGTTCGCTGCTCTGAGATATAAATTTAAGGCCAATCAAATTTCACTCAGGATCATAGCGATGGCCGACAAGCAAGAAAAACCCCAGAATGTTTTCGACTTTGACTACTCGAAAGATGGCGGAGACCGTCCTCCCCAAGAGTTCTATGATCGAATAAAAGAAAAATTCAGCGAAGAGAGAGACTTGCGGCTGGGTTTTCGTCCCCCTGGGACAGATAGCTACACGTCTGATCTCTCTGGCGAGTTAGCGAAATACGCCGAAGATCCGCACAGCCATGAAGTAGAAGACCGCGAACCTCTGCACGATGCTGTCGAGGTGCTCTTCATCGGCGGTGGTTTTTCTGCCTTACTTACGTCCGCTCGTTTACGCGAAAAGGGAGTGGAAAGTATTCGAATTGTTGAGCGGGGCGCCGACGTTGGAGGAACTTGGTATTGGAATCGGTACCCCGGGGTCGCGTGTGACGTCGTTGCTTATGATTATCTGCCGCTGCTCGATGAGACTGGGTATGTTCCGTCGCGACATTACGCTGGCGGCGAAGAAATTTACGAGTATTGCAAAAAGATCGCCGAGCGTTTCGATCTCTACGATCTTGCCGTCTTTGGTACCACGGTTACATCAACTGTCTGGGATGAAGAAAGCGAGATGTGGGTCGTCAGGACGGATCGCGGGGATGAGATGCGTGCTCGTTTCGTTATTTGTGCCAACGGAACTTTGTCAAAGCCGAAACTTGCGAAAATTGATGGAATTGAAAAGTTCGTTGGTCATTCGTTTCACACCTCGCGCTGGGACTATGAGTACACGGGGGCGGAGCTTGAGAATCTTGCGGATAAGCGAGTTGCGATAATTGGTACAGGAGCGAGTGCTGTACAGGCCATACCTGAATTAGCTAAGGCGGCGAAGGAGCTCTACGTTTTCCAACGAACGCCGTCATCGATTGACGTGCGCGACGACTGGGAAACTGATCCCGAATGGGCGGCGACGCTTGAGCCTGGTTGGCAAGCTCGAAGGAGACAGCGGGCTATAGAGGGCCCTCAAGTGCCTGATGCGGTTAAGGCGAGGCGCGCAGCTATGTCGAAGGAAGAAAAAGTTCAACGCCAAGAAAACGCGAACATCGACGCGATGATGAGGATTCATAAGCGCATTGATGAGGTCGTTGAGGATGCGTCAACTGCTGAGTCGTTGAAACCTTGGTACATGCTGATGTGTAAACGCCCATGTTTCCACAACGAGTATCTCCCAAGTTTTAACCGTGCGAATGTGACCCTCGTGGATACCAATGGAGAGGGAGTGAAAGAAATTACCGAAGCCGGACCCAAGTTTGATGGAGTGCAGTACGAAGTGGATCTGCTCATTTATGCAACAGGTTTTGAGGTGCAGCAAACGGGAATCTATAACCACATAATTGGTGAAAGTGGACTTGACCTCAACGTTAAGTACGAAAATGGAATTAGGACGCTGCTTGGTATTCATTCCCAGGGCTATCCCAATCTTTTTATCATGGGCGGCTACCAAGCGTTCTTTGCTTTCAATTTGACTGATGTTCTTAATAGCCAGGGCGAACACATCGCTGAGTGCATTGATTTTGCTCGGAAGAACGCAATACACAGTCTTGATTGCACGAATGAGGCAGAAGAGGCATGGGTTCAAGAAGTTATTTCCCACCGGGGGAAGACGACTCGAAATCGGGACTGCACACCGGGCTACTACAACTTCGAAGGCGCAGAGAACAGACGACAAGATGGCAATTACAACGGAACCATGAAGGATTATCTAACTCACATGTCCTCAATCAGAGAACATATGTCCGATAACTTCTTATTTACGCGCAGATAAGATCCAAGAGTTGGATTACGTCGACTCGTATCAGACCCCCACACACCGGTGATCTCCCAATAGCATTATGGAAATGAATGGCAGGTACCTAGTTCGCACCTACGGGTGTCAGATGAACGAGCATGACTCGGAGCGAATAGCCGGCCTGCTTGAGCAAGAAGGTATGGAAGAGGCCGACTCCGTCGAAGCTGCCGACGTAATTGTTTTGAATACTTGTTGCATTCGAGAAAATGCGGACAACAAGCTCTATGGCCAACTTGGCAACCTGAAGAAACTTAAAGAAGCGAGGCCAGACCTTCAAATTGCCGTGGGTGGTTGTCTCGCCCAAAAAGATAGGTCAATCATTCAAGAAAGAGCCCCTCATGTGGATGTCGTATTCGGCACCCACAACGTGGGAAGGGCTAGCGAACTTCTTAAGGTGTCCCAAAAGTCGGGTCCGATTACGGAGATACTTGAAGAGTCTGAAGCTTTTCCCTCAGCGCTTCCCGTCAAACGCGATGCACAATATGCCGCATGGGTGACCATTCAAATCGGGTGCGACAACTCGTGTGCTTTTTGTATCGTGCCGGCCGTGCGTGGCAGGGAAATATCCCGACCTTTTGGCGAACTTATTGATGAGGTCACGCAACTTGCCAACTCCGGCGTTACTGAAATCACGCTGCTTGGTCAAAATGTCAACAGTTACGGCCGTGACTTAACGTTGCAAGTGCGCAAAGAAGGCCTTCCTGATAACCCAGAGGATTTAGTCGGGCCAGCGTGGCTTGCTGAGTCCCCGAAAGTGCGCCCTTTATTCTCAGAATTACTGCGTTCAGTTTCCAGCGTGAGCGGAATCAGAAGAGTTCGGTACACCAGTCCCCACCCCAAAGATCTTCGTCCAGAAACGATTAGTGCCATGGCTGAAGTTGATGAGGTGTGTGAGCATCTGCACCTCCCTCTTCAATCTGGGAGCGACAGAATTCTTTCGGCGATGCATAGGGGTTACACGGCTGATAGATACTTGCAGCGTGCGAATGAGGCCAAGAAGCTGATACCCGACTTAGCTTTAAGCACCGATATCATCGTTGGCTTTCCGGGCGAAACCGAAAAAGACTTTGAGGCCACCTTAGAGGTGGCAGCGGAAATCCAGTTCGATAACTCCTACACGTTTGTGTATTCCCCGAGGCCAGGAACGGAAGCAGCGGAACTCAAAGACCACTACGTAGCATCGGACGTGAGCGCCCATCGGATGCAACGACTGCGCAATGTTATTGAGCGATCGAGTTTAAGAAATAATGAATCCCGTGTTGGGCATGAAGAAGAGGTTGTGGTGGAAGGCCGCTCCAAACGTGACAACGAAATGCTCACTGGGCGAACACGACATAATCGTCTCGTTCACTTCGCCTCCAAAAGCATTATTCGAGCGGGCTCCTATGCTCGGGTTCGAATCACTGGCGCGCGAACCTTTAACCTCAAAGGTGAATTGCTCGAAGTAACCGCTACTCCCAAGCACAAAACTCGAATTCCTGTGGAGTCTTCCTGAGCGCGTCTCACGATCTCCGAGCTTTACCACTCGTTATCGTCGGTCCGACGGCCTGCGGTAAATCCTCGTTCGCTATGAAGGTGGCGCGCAGTTTCCCAAGAGTGGAGCTCCTGTCGATTGACTCAATGCAGGTTTATCGGGGTATGAACGTAGGCACGGCAAAGCCCTCAACCGAAGAGCAGTCGGAAGTTGCGCATCATTTGATTGACCTAGTCGCGCCGACTGAATCATTTACGCTTGTTGATTTTCAAAACGCGTATGCGACAGCCCTATCGGAAATTACAAAGCGAGATGGAATTCCGGTCTTGGTAGGTGGCACTGGTCTTTATTTGCGAGCTGTGCTTGACGGTCTAAGCCCACCTCCCCGATTTGAAGACCTAGCAAATGAACTTGAACGAGAGCCAAATACGGAGGCCCTGCACGAGAGGCTCGTTGGGCTGGATCCGACGGCCGCGGGGCGGATGGAAAGCAGCAATAGGCGCCGGATCATACGAGCGCTGGAAGTGACGATAGGAACCGGTCGTCCTTTTTCGTCCTTCGGGCCGGGACTAAATCATTACCCCGAAGTGCCATATCGAGTAGTCGGAATCGAAATTGAGAGAGCGGAGCTTGACGAACGAATTACCGACCGATACGAGCAGCAAATAGAAGAAGGCTTCCTAGCAGAAGTGGAAGCTCTGAGTCACCTACAACTTTCTCGGACAGCGTCTCAAGCATTAGGTTATAGAGAGCTTTTGATGCATGTCAGGGGTGAACTGTCTCTTTCAGAGGCCCTTGAGCTTGCCGTCCAAAGAACTAAACGTTTTGCGCGGCGGCAGCAGCGCTGGTTCCGACGCGATCCACGCGTGGAATGGGTTACTCGAGCAGAACTTCCTAATGTGATAAATGGAATTTCATCGCAGTAATTGACGCGATTGCTGTGACAATGGAAGAGGAGCTCATCATGCAACTAACTAAACACCACGGCCTCGAGAATGACTTTCTTGTAGCGCTATTAGATGAAGAGCCACAAAACCTCTCTGAATTGGCTGCTCGAATCTGCAACCGGAGAACTGGAATCGGAGCAGATGGCCTTTTGTTGGGTCTGCCTGGCGGGAATGGGGTCGATCTCACTATGTTGCTCCGAAACGCGGATGGATCTGTCGCCGAAATGAGCGGAAATGGGATTCGTTGCTTGGCCCAGGCTTATGCGATGGCAAATAAAATGGCTAATGCCTCTTTGCTCATCGAAACTGCTGGTGGTAAGCGGCGAGTAGTAATTGAGTGCGATGGCCCCCTTGCCCAAGTAACGGTAGAGATGGGGCGCGTAAAATCTGGCCCGGCAATACCTGATGCGATTCAGATAGATGCCGGGTCAGAAATGATCGCGACAGTAGATCTAGGTAACCCGCATTTAGTTATTCTTTGTGATGACCTGGCAGAAGTCGACGTATCTGCCCTTGGGCCAAAGTACGAGTCACTTTTCGTGGAGGGTATAAACGTTGAATGGGTGAGTGTTGCTTCGGCTGAGACGTCGACTTTAGAAATGTTGGTTTGGGAGCGCGGAGTTGGTGTTACCCAAGCGTGTGGAACAGGTGCTACTGCTGCTGCTGTTTTATTTAACAGGTGGGGTCTCGTCGGCGATGCTGTAGAAGTCGATATGGCCGGTGGCAAGGTGCGCGTCGTGGTCGGTGAGGAACCAATTTTGATCGGGCCGGCTTCGTATACGGCGGATATTGAATTTTTGCTATGACAGATTCGATTGAGGAAGGCCACGAAGAAACGCACCGCGGAGGTTTCGGTGAATTCGCAGGCGAAGCAACTGGTCTCATTGACAGATCCTTCAGGGAACAAATTGTCTTGGTTGGCGTTCAGTTTCCTGGCTCCTCTGGTGATCAAATTGACGCAAATCTGGATGAACTGGCGCAGCTGGTGGACACAGCAGGAGCAGACCCCGTCTCTCGGGTGGTGCAGAAAAGAGAAGCCCCTGATCCAGCGACGTTTGTTGGGAAGGGTAAAGCGAGCGAGATACAAGAAGAATCTGACCAAGCTGACGCTGACACTGTCGTTTTCGACGACGAACTTAGCCCCGCGCAACAGTTCAACCTTGAAAAGATTTTGAAAAGATCAGCCCTTGATCGGACCGCCGTCATACTTGATATTTTTGCACAAAATGCAACAACCTTAGAGGGCAAAGCGCAGGTGGAACTAGCGCAGCTCAAATATCGTCTGCCGAGGCTCCGAGGACGGGGTAACCAGTTGAGCCAACAAGGCGGCGGTATCGGTACTCGAGGACCCGGCGAAACTCAGCTCGAGGTCGACCGCCGAAGAATCCAAAGAAGACTCGCCAAGCTAGAGAAAGACCTTACTGGGCTTCGGCGAACTCGAAAAAATCAACGTAAATCTCGTCGTCGCTCAAGATTCCACACAGTTGCAATTGTGGGATACACGAATGCTGGGAAATCGACGCTTCTTAATCGCCTTACAGGCGCTGGGGTGATGGTGGAGGACCGCCTTTTCGCGACGCTTGATGCAACTACTAGGCGCCTCCAGCTTCCGGGCGGAGAAACTGTGCTCATGACCGACACTGTGGGCTTTATCCAAAAACTTCCAACTGACTTGGTCGAAGCTTTTAAGTCAACTCTCGAAGAGGTAGGGGAGGCTGATTTACTTCTTCACGTTGTAGACGGCGCTGGTTCTGACCCGGAATCGCAGATGGAAGCGGTTCGGCTTGTTCTGCGCGAAATAGGGGCGGGAGACGTTCCCGAACTCGTCGCTTTTAATAAAAGCGATATGGCTGACGGCGAAGAATTGCATCACATGCTTGAACGACACGAAGGTTCTCTTGCTTTCTCTGCTCGCACCGGGAACGGTGTGGATGAGCTTTTGGCCTCTGTTGGTAGCCGTTTGAGAAGTCTCACTGAGGTCGTGCAACTGCGAATTCCTTGGAGCCGGGGAGACGTTGTGGCTGCCGCGCATAGGGAGGGTGAAGTTTTGTTAGAGCAGCATGAAGAAGATGGGACGCTTCTCTCGGTTCGGCTCGATGATATTTCGCGTGAGCTTTTGTCCGAATTCATTGCGACCAGTACTTCTGGAGAGACCTCATGAATTACACACCAGCCTTCATTCCACCTCCTTACCCCTACGATCGTTTAGACGAACTAAAAGCGTCAGGGGAGAGGCATCCCGGCGGTTTAGTAGATTGTTCCATTGGCACCCCGATTGACCCGCCCCCGGCGTCGGTCGTAGCGGCTCTTTCGACGTCTGAGGCTGAGCGAAGCTACCCACCCTCTATTGGGACCGAGGCTTTCAGAGAGGAAGTCGCGGCATGGTCGCACACCAGATTTGGAGTTCAAATTGATCCCGGATCGGAAGTGGCGGCGGCGGTCGGCACGAAAGAGTTTGTGGCGGGCCTACCGCACTGGATGAAACTAAGGAATCCTTCGAGAGACACCGTGCTGTACCCGGCCGTGAGCTACCCAAGTTACGAAATGGGAGCGACACTTGCAGGTTGCCGAGCGGTTGCGGTCCCGGTTAATGAGGATTGGTCGATCCAACTCGAGTCGATTTCCGAAGAAGACGCGAAACGAGCTCTTTTAATGTGGGTTAACACCCCGGGAAATCCCGCCGGAGGTCTCGATGGCCTTGAAGCAGTAGCTGAGTGGGGACGACGGAACGATGTTCCGGTGTTCAGCGATGAGTGCTATTGCGAGTTCACGTGGGATGGACCCCCTCGAACGATTCTTTCGACTGGATCTGAAGGCGTGGTATCGGTCCACTCGCTGTCGAAGCGTTCGAACCTCGCCGGTCTGCGGGTCGGTTTCTACTCAGGCGACGCGGATATTGTGAACTATCTGCGCGAAATTCGAAAGCACGCAGGCTTTATGGTGCCCGGACCGGCACAGGCAGCAGCAGTTGCGGCATTGTCTGATCAGGACCATGTAGAAAAGCAGCGAACCACCTATCTTGCACGATTAGAACGCTTATCGAAAATTATGGCGCGCTTAGGAGTTGAGGCACCCCTGCCCCGAGGAGGCTTCTACCTATGGGTCCCAGCGCCTGAGGGAGACGCATGGCTTTTCGTCAGACGCCTCATCGAAGATCTTGGTCTACTTGCATCGCCCGGAGAATTTTACGGAAAAGCTGGAGCTGAGTATGTGCGAATCGCGGCTGTTCAAGGTGACGAACGTATTGCTCTACTAGAAGAACGATGCGCAGCGAACGTTAATTGACACGCAACGCCTAACCTTTGACTAGTGATTGATCTCTTAGACCTAGCTGCTGAATTAGTTGACGTCCCCTCCGAAAGTCACGATGAGGGGACCATTGCTGATCTTTTTGAAAGGCGCTTGAAAGAGTCGTCCCAACTTGCGGTGCACCGAGTGGGGAACAGCGTCGTTGCAAAGTCAGAGCTAGGCAGAGAGCATCGGATCGTTATTGCAGGACACCTTGACACTGTCCCTGCTAACTCCAACGCGCAAGCTCGCATCGAAGGAGACCGTCTCTATGGGCTTGGTGCCTGTGATATGAAGGGTGGCTTAGCAGCCCAATTAGCTGCAGCCCTTGAGGTCAACGATCCTGCGGTAGACGTCTCGTTTGTTTTCTATCCCTGTGAAGAGGTAGCTGCTGAACACAATGGTCTTAAGCACTTATTTGAAGTGCGACCTGACTTAGTTCAAGGCGATGTAGCTCTACTGGGTGAGCCGACCTCTGCTGCTATTGAGGCGGGTTGTCAGGGCACTGTGCGTGTCAAGGCGTTCTACAGGGGGCAACGAGCTCACACAGCTCGACCTTGGAAAGGCCAAAACGCGATTCACCGTTTGGCACCGGTACTTGAAAGGTTAAGTAGCTACGATGGCTTACGGCCCAACGTCGATGGCTGCGAATACCGTGAAGCTATGCAGGCGGTTTATGTGGACGCCGGTGTTGCAGGCAACGTCGTGCCCGACGAGGCAACCCTCACGGTCAACTATCGATACGCGCCCGACAAAGACTCGACAGAAGCCGAACAGCATGTAGCCGAGCTGCTCGAAGATTGCGACGAACTCATCGTTGATGACCATGCGCCTGCATCGCGACCGGCTTTACAACACCCGCTTTTGCAAACCTTGATAAGTCGTAATCAACTAGCGGTGAAGGCGAAATTGGGTTGGACAGATGTGGCGAGATTCTCAGCCCACGGTATCCCAGCCTCTAATTTCGGCTCTGGGGACCCATCAATTGCTCACACTCGAGACGAATATGTCGAGCGCAACGAGATCGAACGGGTTTACTCAGCGCTCCTTGACCTACTTAAAAATGGTGTCATCTAATTCTCAAGAAGTCTTCTAAGAATTTCGCCACCCCATCCTCAAGGTTTGAGTCACCTACCTCATCTGCAACTGCTTTGGTTGAGGTATGAGCATTAGCAACAGCCACCCCCCAGCCGGCGAACTTAAGCATGGCGTCATCGTTTGGCATGTCGCCGAACGCGATTATCTGATCCGGGGTGATCTGCCGCTCCTCGCATAAATGTGCAAGTCCGAACGCTTTATCGACTCCCGGTGGCATCAGTTCTATAAACGGAAGTCCAGCATGCAAAGCATTCGCTCGGCCCTGCAATAGTGGAGAAATCAGGTCCAAAATTTCATCGGGCTGCTTGTCAGGCAAATTGACCAGCAACTTATGGACGCGGTCATCGAGCAAAGGCGCGAGATTGGCAACGCCGCCATCTACTTCTCTTGAAGCAAGTTCAAGCCATCGAGTTTCGGCTACGAAGTCGGTACCCATCTCAGCGCAAAAGCTGGCATCGGGATAGATCTTTCGGATTTCTGACACAAGGTCTTGAGCATCCTCAAGATCGAGAGTCGCGAATTGACGGGTCTCTCCCGTTGCGGCGTTGTGGAGCACAGCGCCATTCGCGCAAAGAAGGGTTGTCGGAATACCTGTCTGCTTTGGAATTGAATCGCAATATCTAGGCGGACGTCCCGTCGCTACTACGAATTCAACCTGCAATTCAGTTAAACGGCTTAGTGCAGTTCGAGTCCGTTCGGAGATCTCGCGATCGTTGCCCAACAAGGTTCCGTCGAAATCTGAAGCGACCATGACGATACTTTTAGGGTCTGGGCGGGGACTCATGAAAATCAATCTACTGCTGCATAACCCGAAACTATTGCGACGCGGGGCTAGCTAACGAGCTACGCCCAGACAGCGGCTCTAATACTTTTGGACCGGAGCTGGAATATGATCAAGTTTGGGTGAGGGCTGTAAATAAAGAGTGAAAGCGCTTGTGACCACCAGTTATCGGCTTTCCTAAACCCGTTCTTCCTTCGTCGGCTTGTACCATAAGAAACAAGAAAGATCGCGGCGTAAGTCCCTGGTCCCCTCCGATAGCCACGGCTGCGTGGCTTACACAACATCGGAATCTTGATGTTTTTCAGATGAAAGTTTGTCCATTTGACTTCCACTTTTGCAGATCTCGGAGTACCCGAAGACCTGATTAGCGTGCTAGCTAAACAAGGAATCGAAAGCCCGTTTGCGATTCAAACCCTCACCATCAGCGACGCGTTGAAGCGGCGCGACGTTTGCGGTAAAGCCAAGACCGGCTCAGGAAAGACCCTTGCCTTCAGCTTGCCTGCAGTCGCCCATACGGAAAGAAACCAGCAAGGTAAACCAACGACCTTAATGTTGACCCCTACCAGAGAGTTGGCCAATCAAATCTCCGGTGTCGTGGAACCGCTTGCCGATGCGCGGAACCTCAGGCCCATTGCTGTCTACGGCGGAACAAACATCGATAAACAGATTGAGAAAATTACTCAAGGAATCGACATCATCATTGCAACTCCGGGACGGCTTATCGATCTGATTGACCGGAAAGCTATCGACGTTGCCCTGGTTGAACGCGTGGTGGTAGATGAAGCCGATCGCATGGCCGATATGGGATTCCTTCCGCAGGTCGAGTGGATTCTCAGACATATTGAAGTAGACCACCAAACGATGCTGTTCTCCGCAACCCTGGATGGAGCGGTCGACACAGTAGTAAAGCGTCACCTGCATGACCCTGTCTTTCATGAAGTAGATGAACAGGAAGTGACAGTTAGCGAAATGGGTCACGTGTTTATGTCCGTGCACAAAATGAACAGGGTGCAAGTGGCAGCGCGAATCATCGAGCGCGCAACCAAGACGATGCTTTTCACTCGCACCAAACGTGGCGCGGATCAGCTAGAACGCGAACTTCGAGCTGAGGGAGTTAAAGCAGCGGCGATACACGGTGACCTCCGTCAAAATCAGCGAGAAAAAGCACTCGAGGATTTCAGCAAAGGAACGCTTAGAGCCCTTGTCGCCACTGATGTGGCAGCTCGCGGTATCCACGTCGATCACGTCGACGTAGTAGTGCACTACAACCCGGCAGAAGATCACAAGACGTATTTACATCGTTCAGGCCGTACCGCCCGAGCAGGTGCAGCTGGGACCGCTGTAACAATGTTTCTCTGGGACGAAGAAATTCAAGTACGGCAGCTGCAGCGCCGCTTGGGCCTTAAATTGCCGCTCCATGAAGTATTTTCCAACGACACTCGACTCGATGACCTTCCCTCGTGGGCGCACGAACAAGTCTCAGACTGAAGTCGGAGTTGCTGCCTGGTGGGTTAGATCAGGCGATTAAGCACCTTTCTGAACGGATTAGGCGAAACCCCAAAGATAACTTCCTTGAAGATCTAGCTCAGCTAGGTCGATTAAGGCAGGCTTCTATGAGTAATCACCGACGCAGCGGGGCAGTTTTCACGCCCTACGCGATTGCTGAGGAGATCGTGAAGTTTGTAGACCTTCGCAGCGGCGACACCGTATGTGACCCTGCTGTAGGCCCGGGAGTTTTCCTGCTTGCAGCTGCGGAGCGAAAGATGCAATTGGGGGAGTCAGTGAGCTCCATTTGTTCAACCCTGCGCGGTGTTGACTTAGACCCGGTAAGCATCGAAGTGGCTAGAGCAACTCTGCAGTTGTGGGCAGCTTGGCGGGGTGGAGTATGGCCAGAGACCGATCGCTTATTGGTGGGGGACGGCCTGCTAGATATTCCTGAGGAATGGCACGGAACGTGCGATGTCGTAATAGGAAACCCCCCATATCTAGGACAATTAAAAGCTGAGACGACACGTAGCAAACGTAGAGCTGAGTTACTACGACAGGAATTCACGTCTGTTTACGGAACATATATCGACGAGAGCATGCTCTTTTTGGTTAAAGGAACCGAACTAGCGAGCCCATCGGGGCGGGTAGCGCTAATTATCCCCGCCTCACTTGCGGGATCGAAATCTGCTCAAATAGCGCGCGAGTGGATCGATCGCAAACTCCCTCTCCAAAGCATTTGGGTCGGTGGTAGGTCAATCTTCGACATCGCCGCAGTTGATGTAGTAGCGCCACTCCTCGCAGGCACAACGCGTGATAACTGCACAGTTATTCTTCGCGACCCACCCAGTAGCGTTGAACTTTCAACTCCCGACCCTGGGTGTTGGTCTGCGCTGCTTGCCGGCGCCAATGATGTGCCCATCATCGACCTCGATAAAACTTACCGAGTGAAAGACGTTGCCGCAGTAACCGCGGATTTCCGGGACGCCTATTACTGGTTGGCTGACCGAGTAGTTGAAGGGAGTAGCTCAGACCCGCGACCAAAACTTGCAACTGTCGGTCTCATTGACCCGTTCCTCTTTATGCACGGCAAAATCACTAGCCGATTCGCCAAACAGCGCTTTCAATATCCAGTGCTCGAAATTGAAGGGAATCCGCCGGAGGCATTTCAACGTTGGCTGGACTCCAAAACTGCGCCAAAGCTTTTGGTAGCCACCCAAACTCGCATCGTCGAGTGTTTCGCAGACGCACAAGGTCGACTTTTGCCTTCTACGCCTTTGCTCTCAGTTGTCCCGGCCGATGCTGGTGTGCTGTGGCATTTGTTAGCAGCCATTATGTCCCCACCGGCAGCGGCGTGGCTTATTGCGAACGCTGCTGGTACGGGCTTGAGTGGCGAGACAATTCGAATTAGAGCATCGCTTCTTAGCGATCTCCCACTCCCAGAGAAGTCCCCGGCGTGGGACGAGGGAGCAGCGTTGGCACAAAAATTGCAGGAAAAACAGTGCCATATCGACGAATTCATCAATTTTGCCGAACTAATGAATCAGGCCTACAACTCAACGTCCGAAGGCCTTTTGACATGGTGGATTGACCAAATTCAAAAAAAACTGCCTTGACCCCTTGGGTAAGGGCTCAGGTAGCCTTTTAAAAGAGGTCGGAGAAGAAGTCGTGTCGCAAGATTCCAGTAATCAAAAAAGTCGTGCTGCGAACCCACCTCCCGCGTCTGGAGCCTGGTTTGAAGATATGGACCCCGGCGACCGTCAACTTTTTGACTTGTCCCCCGATAGACCATTCGTGCTTGAGGGCGGTGGCGAGCTTCTAAAACCGCAAGTCGCATATCAGACATGGGGCAACCTTGATGCTGCCGGCTCAAACGCCGTGCTCGTCTGCCACGCCCTTACCGGCGATTCACATGCGCACGGGGAAGCTGGCCCTGGCCACGCTACGCCCGGCTGGTGGAACGACTTCATAGGACCAGGCCGCGCTCTTGATACAGACCGCTTCTTTGTGGTCTGCGCAAACGTCCTCGGTGGTTGCCAAGGAAGCACCGGACCAGCTTCTATAAATCCAGCTAATGATCAGAGATGGGGCGGCGACTTCCCGGTCGTTACAATCCGAGATGTCGTAAGGTCGCAGAGAGCCCTCGCCCAACACCTCGGAATCCACCGTTGGATGGCAGTCGTTGGAGGTTCGATGGGTGGAATGCAAGCGCTCGAATGGGCAACCAGTTACCCGAATCGATGCGGAGCGTTGGTGATTATCGCTTCCACAGCTGCGGCATCCGCCCAACAGATCGCTTGGAGTCAAGTAGGGAGACAGGCAATTCTCGATGACCCTGCTTATCAAGCAGGACATTATTACGATTCGGAACCAGGAAATGGACCCCATCTCGGGCTAGCGAATGCGCGCCGAATAGCAATGATTCATTATCGAAGTGATGAAGAATTTGATCGCCGTTTCGACAGACATAGCAACGATCCCGTTGAGCCTTTCAGGCTTGAACATAGATTCGATGTTGAGAGTTACCTTGACTACCAGGCGGAAAAAATCCAGTGGCGCTTTGACGCGAACAGCTACCTTATTTTAAACAAGATGATGGACCTTCACGATGTGGGTCGAGGTCGAGGCGGCGTCGAACAGGCTCTCAAAAGAGTTACCTGCCCGAGCCTGTTAATGAGTGTCCGGACAGACTTCCTTTACCCCCGCCACCAGCAGATACGAGTAGTTGACGGCTTGAAGGGCCGCGTGCCAGTAGAGCACATCGACATTGACAGCGATAATGGCCACGACGGGTTTCTTACTGAACCCGAACAGACCGGCGTGCCCATGGGTGAATTTATTGAGAAAGTGGCAAAAGGCTCAATAGCTTAGCCTTTTCTCAAATTCCGAATTACGCGCTGTCGACATCGAGCATCTCATCGATTTCGGCTCGGTCAGACTCAGATAGTAGCCATCCCGAAGAATTTGAGTTGGCAATTACTTGCTCTGCGCTAGTGGCACCAGCTATCACGCTGGGCACGCTGCTGTTGCTTAAAAGCCAACTGAACGCTAGCTCGAGTAAAGAACGATCTTGGTTTCTCGCCCATTCTTGAAGTCGGTCTGCAGCTGTTAGGTTCCTCTCCGTCAAAAAGAGATCTAAGCGCTCCTGCGGCCACTCTGCTAACCGGGTGCCCGGACGGGGTCCTTGCGCAGTGACCTTGCCGGTTAACAGTCCAGATTCCAGTGGAAAAAATGGCAAAAACTGTATGTGGTGGGAACGACAGACATCTAGAACTTCCCGCTCGGGTTCTCGATACAGAAGCGAATACCTATTTTGGACCGTTCTGTAAGGCGTTAGCGATTCACGGGACGCCACGTCTGCAGCATTGTCAAGCCTTTCGGCCTCATAGTTTGAGCAGCCAATCTCTCGAACTTTTCCTGCGACAATAAGACTGTTAAGAGCTTCCAAAGTTTCTCTCTCGGGAACTTTGTTATCGGGCGTGTGGATTTGAAAAAGATCAATCCAGTCTGTATCTAGTCTTCTAAGGCTTCGATCCACCGAACGGCGTACCCACTCGGCGCTGCCTCCCGTCAACCCTTGGTCTATGTCTCTAAGCCCAAACTTCGTGGCTACAACGATTTGGTCTCGATGCCCCTTCATTGAACGCCCAAGCATCTCTTCGGAAGCGCCAGATCCATATACGTCCGCAGTGTCAAAAAAATTTATGCCGTTGTCCAAGCATGCTGCGAAAATTTTATCCGTTGCCTCTTGGTCGATTCGAGTCCCAAAGTTGTTGCAGCCAAGTCCGATCTCTGAAACCGTAAGTTCGCCAATAACTCTTTGTTGCACAACCGGATCATAGAGGTCTTCAGCGCTACGGTCATAGCGTGCCGGAGCTGATCGAGGTGGAAACGTATCGCCAAGCCGCCTCTGAGGCGTTACATAGAACCGTGTCCGGAGTCGACGCTTTTCGTGATTCGTATGTCCGCAGTAGTGGGGGAGTGTCTCGTCTGCGATCCTCGCTGCTGCACAATGAGCTATCGGCAGTGGAGCGAATCGGAAAGCTACTCGTTCTGCGGATTGGAGGCACTTCAGTCGGCGTTCGATTCGGAATGACCGGCCGTCTGGTCGTGGATGGGCAAGTGTCGATAGCCGAGCTTCTCTACACAACCAACGAAATCAAAAAAAGCCACATTCGTTTCGTGGTGACCTTTGAAGAAGGAGGTGACTTGGCAATCGTAGATCCGAGAAGCTTTGGCAGCGTGGAGCTGGGATTCGAAACAAGTCGACTGGGTATAGACGCCTTAAAGTTAACTCCCGATGTTATGGCGACCCTTCTGAATGGGAGTAGGGGGACGCTTAAATCGATTCTTCTAAATCAATCCAAAATATCCGGGCTAGGTAACTTGCTTTGCGACGAAATCTTATGGCGGGCAGGTATTTCCCCCTTAAGAATAGGCAACTCGGTAAATGAGATGGAAATATTGCGGCTAAGCGAAGTCATCTTAAAAACGATTTCGGAGCTTGCCGCACGCGGTGGCTCCCACATGGGCGATCTGCAGTCGCAACGCCGAACAGGAGGTATCTGCCCGATAGATGGAGCGCCCCTTCTTCGCCAGGTCGTAGCGGGTCGAACAACCTGGTGGTGTCCTGCCCACCAGGGTTAGAGCAGGATAGATACGCTACGGGAGTGTCCCAATTCGACTTATTTGCTCAGAACTCGCAAAATGCGGTCGGGACAGGTGCCCAAAAGTGGTGGTTCGTTGTTGCTGCCCTGTTCCTTATCTCTCTGTTCTTTCTAGCGCTGTTCATCAAAGTTTGGCGCAAGACTCTCCCGCCGGCACGAGCTCCTTACCTTCCACCGGATTTAGTTTTCGTTGCGGAGGCTAAAGAATTAACTGAAGAGCAGCAGGAAAATGCTGCACGTGAAGTAGAGCCGGGACTAGGTTCGGGCGATGGCCGATGGATTCAACCCCCAAGAAATGATTAAACGATTTCGAGAGAGAGCAGACGCCGTCAAAAAACGCAACTTACCTGCTGTAGGCGGAGAAGAACGTCGCCTATTTATTGAGCAAGCAGAACGCGATTTCATGGATTTCTCTATCATTGCCGATGCATCAGTAACCATGGATGACGGAATTTTGACGATGACTATCGATCTTCGCCCACCGGAGAGCTAGAAGACCCTAGGATCGGTTGAGCGTGACGTTTGGCTTGGTACAGTGACGCATTGCTGCGGATGTAGCTCAGTTGGCTAGAGCGCAACCTTGCCAAGGTTGAGGTCGCCGGTTCGAATCCGGTCATCCGCTCCAAAGATT
>MDTB01109679.1_pt1 | contig 75185 bp, 72 predicted proteins | sample 811161 | NCBI WGS metagenome assembly MDTB01 (sample SAMN05326650, study PRJNA326480) | marine metagenome | isolation source: seawater | place: Mediterranean Sea | collected 2009 | reverse complement strand
GTTGGTCCAGTGAAACTGCTAACTCTTCAAATGTACAGTTAGGGCAGTTTTCTTCAAATGCTGCAGCAGCTCCATTACGTTGTGAAACGAGAACAGCAAAGTCTGGGATGTTAACCATTAGTACTTTGGCAGTACCGCCTGATCGAACAATCACGTTATTTGCGTGCACGCTACCAGCGGCATAAACATTGTCATTTCCTGAACAGTTTGTCATCAGGCCTTCAAGCTCATTTGGAAGGGTCGTATCAAAGCAGGAATACATTCCAACTCCTTGATCTACCATGAGTTCAAGTTCAGCTTCGAACGTAGCTGGTGGTGTACCAGTGATCGCGATGAAATCTGCTCCGAGATCCAATGCTGTAAGAATTGATGAGTTTGCATCAAAGCTTGAAATGTTGATGATTTCAAGATCCCAATTCAATGCAGCTGTTGCTGCTTCAAATGCTGGGTTAAATGCAGCACATGTAACTTCACATGCCAACCAAGCTACTGTCTTACCTTCTGGCACAGCAGAATTAATTGATTCTGTCACAGTAATTTGGTCAGGTGGTTCTGAGAAGCTATCAACAACAGCTTGAGCTCGTGCGAGTCCTTCTGCTACTGGATCAGCAGCTGGTTCAGATGCTTCTTCTTCTTCAGCTGGAGCTTCTTCTTCAGCACTGCTTGCTTCACTGCTACTTGCTTCACTGCTACTTGCTTCGCTGCTACTTGCGTCACTACTACTATCGCTATCATCGTCGCCGCATGCAGCAGCAATCATTGCGAAAGAAAGCAGTACGGCAAGAAGCCCTACTAATTTTTTCTTCATTTACCCTCCTATGAGCAAAGTGTGCCTCTACTCTAACATCTGATTGATTGAACCTGATCGTTCATTACATTTAGGTTAAGAGACTTTGTTTTCTGTGAACAAATGGTTAGTAATCACTAACCTGATACGCTGTGACAGGACCACGGGGGTTTCATGGGTAGCTTATTAAAAATTCATGAGTTAACTAAAATATTTCCAGGGCAAGTTGCCCTTGACGGAGTTGACTTAGAAATTGAAACTGGTTCAACCCACGCTCTTGTCGGTCAAAATGGATCCGGGAAATCAACGCTAATTAAAGTGTTATGTGGATTTCATCAGCCAACCGGTGAGTCATCTGCTTCCTATTATCCACAGTCAATCATGGACACCCCTTCACTTGATGAGAGCATTGAGCTTCGTCTCGGTGACGGAAAGGCCGCAGCTAATGCAGGTATTCGATTTGTTCATCAAGATCTAGGTCTGGTTGATTCATTCAACGCCGTTGAAAATATATCAATGGGTGTCGGATACACAAAACGATTCGGTGGAGCTATTGATTGGAAAGCTGATAGGACACGAGCTCAAGAAGGGTTAGCTACCTTAGGTTTCCCCGATATTGACGTTAATATTCCAGTTGGATTGCTTGCTCCATCGCAGAAAACAGCCGTAGCAATCGCTAGAGCTCTTCATGACTGGGATAAAGGAGCATCACTGCTTGTGCTAGATGAACCTACTGCTTCGCTACCGGGCGCTGACGTTGAACGACTCTTCACTGCAATACGGCGTTTGCAAGATAAAGGAGTAGCAATTCTTTATGTTTCTCACCACCTCGATGAAGTCTTTGAAATTGCTGATACAGCAACGATTCTTCGTGACGGTAAGAGAATAGCAACATTACCAATCAACGAATTAGACCATGACAAAATGATCGAATTGATGATTGGACACACACTGATCAAACGTCAACAAGCGCCCAGAGAATTAACAAAATCGGAAAAGGGACTAATCCTTCAAGGGTTAACTGGAGGGACATTAGCTGGAATAGATCTTCATGTAGAACCCGGAGAGATCGTAGGGGTGGCAGGAATTATGGGCTCTGGACGCGAAATGTTGGTGCCTTTAATTACCGGTCAAACCCCAAGTGACCACGGTGCAGTAGCTGTAAATGGCTCGCAAATACAAAACTATTCACCAAAATCGGCGATTAATGCCGGAATGGCTTTCCTGTCAGCTGACCGATATTCGCAAGGTGTTATAGCCATTCAGTCTGTAAGAAATAATCTTACGTTAAGTGATGTGAAGCGAAACTGGAGTTCATTCAAATTGGATCATAAAGCTGAAAAAGTTGAAGCCGATCAATGGATAGAGAAATTAGATGTCAAGACACCAACGTCGGAAACTCCGATTGGGTCTTTGAGCGGCGGAAATCAACAAAAGGTTCTATTTGGTCGTTCATTACGGTTAGAACCTTCTGTTCTTGTTCTCGATGAACCAACTAGAGGAATAGATGTTGGGGCAAAGGAAGAAATCCATCAACTTGTTGACCAAGCATCAAAAGATGACGCTGCCGTCCTCGTTGCATCAACTGACACAGATGAACTAGTCCGTTTGTCACATCGCGTTGTCGTGATGGTCAATGGTCAAATCTCAGAGGAACTTACTGGGGATCAGATGACTGTAGAAAATATTGAGAGAGCACAACTTCAAAGCCAAGAACAAAAAATGAAAGCAAGGGCACATGGATAATCCTGAAAAATCAGCAACTGAGGAAGGAAACGGACTAGGGAATTCACCGGGAGGCTCCGTTTGGTCACGACTTGGATTTGACCGTTTCAGCGCCTTGTATGTCCTAATTGCTTTCTTTATTTTCTTTGGTATCACCGAAGATAGTTTTTTAATGTGGAACGGAAGCTTGGAATTTGTTCTTACCGACAAAATTGTTGTGTTAATGCTGGCTTTGGCTTTTCTTGTTCCACTAACAACTGAGGCATTCGACCTTTCTATTGGTGCTATCGCCGCCATTTCTCTTTTGATTGTGAATAAAATAGCGTTAGAAACAGATCTTCCACAGGGTATTGGTGCATTAATTGCGATCGGTGCATGTTTAGTGATCGGCTGGGTTAACGGTTTCATTGTCGTTAAATTACGAGTAAATTCGTTTATTGCTACTCTCGGGATGAGCCAAGTGGTCGCTGCGATTATTCGTAATATTCATGATGGAGGGCAAATAAACGGCGAGCTAAGTAAAACGTACCGTAGCTTCGGTAAAGGAGATATTTTCGCTTTTGATTGGCCAGGAACCGGCAGTGAAATTGCTTTGCCGTGGTATTTTCTTTATGGCTTGATCATAACAGCCATCGTTTATTACATCCTTGAACATACTCCTACTGGTCGACATATGTTTGCGACCGGAGGTAACCCTGAAGCAGCCCGCTTATCAGGAATCAACACTGATCGACTCACATGGGGTTCACTGGTGGGTTCAGCAGCTCTCGCTGGTTTTGCAGGTCTCGTTTATTCTTGGAAAGTTGGAATTTATACAACTTCTTTTGGTGCTCCTTTATTATTCCCAGCTGTTGCAGCAGTGTTCTTTGGTGCTAGTCAGTTGCGGGGACGACCTAATGTTTGGGGCACGGTTATAGCTGTCTACACATTGGCGTTTGGTATTAAGGGAATTGGTCTTCGGTACCCGCGCGAAATCAGTTGGATACAACCTATGTTTGAAGGTCTGACACTACTGATTGCTGTTGCAATTGCTAGTCGCCAGCTCATTATCAAAGTGCAGAAACGAAAACTGAGTAAGGAAGATCCTGACAGTAACGAAAGTGAAAATATTTCTGATAGTGCGTAGTTAAAAGCATTAAGCAGCGGTCGATCTATTTTCCGTTGTCATTGAATGTTTGTTTTGCTTTAGCGTCTTTGAAAGACGCTAGGGTTGCATGAGTGCCCAAGGTCGGGAAATCATAATGCTTGATAGCAATGCTAACAATTTCAAACTGGGCCGACGAGAACTGCTTTCTTTAATAGCTGCTCTGATGGCGTTAATGGCATTAGGTATTGATATTCTCCTACCAGCTTTTGATGATGTACGAGTTGCATACGGACTCTCTGAAGATTCTTCATCCCCAGGCCAACTGATCACCGTGTATTTTGTTGGTTTAGCCATAGCCCAACTCTTCTTTGGTCCTATGTCAGATTGGTTTGGGAGAAAACCCGTAATCTATATGGGTATTTCGATCTACATTATCGGATCTATTGGTGCAGCTTTGGCACCAAATTTTATAACGCTCTTGATTTTTAGATTCGTATGGGGTGTCGGCGCAGCTGGAACGCGTGTGGTGGCGATAGCAGTTATACGTGATTGTTATGAAGGTAGCCAGATGGCCAAAGCAATGTCTGAAGTGATGGCTGTTTTTGTGCTTGTACCTATTCTCGCTCCAACATTTGGCGCTGGGTTGATAGCTCTTTTCCCATGGGAAAGTATTTTTTGGTTTTGCGCAATTGCAGCTCTGGTAATGAGTTTGTGGAGCCTTCGCCTTCCAGAAACACTAAAACCGGAATACAAGAACCAGTTTAATTGGTCGTCAACAAAGAGAGGCTATATTCGGGTTTTGCGAACACGACTCACAGCTTCGTATACAGTTGCTTCTATTTTCCTTCAAGCTGTTTTCGTTATGTACTTATCAAGTAGTGAACGGATTATCAGCGACATTCTTGGTCGCGGAGATCAGTTTCCTATTGTCTTCGGCGTTGTCGCAACTATGTTTGGGGTCACTGCTTTACTGAATGGAAGATTCGTCGTTGTATTGGGAATAAAGAAGATGCTCTTTTTCTCTTCCATGTCATTGGTTTTCTTCGCTTCTGTTCTGCTTATCGTCACAGTTGCGGAGGGTGGAAACCCAGGATTTTGGGTATTCATTCCGATTCTTGCAATTTCCTTGTCAACTTTTATGTTGATAATGCCCAATCTGAACTCTGCGGCATTGTTTCCGATGGGAGATATAGCCGGTACTGCTGGAGCTTTCACATCCGCTATCAGAATGTCTATTGGAGCCTCAATTGGTGGGATTCTGAATGCTCTTATTGACGAATCACTGACCCCTTTTGCTATTGGGCTTTTTGCAATGGCAGTGCTTGCCTCGATTGGTATTTATAGTGCTGGTGATCCAGAGTTAAGTTTTGATCACTTAGAAAGTTGATCAAAAATTGTAGGTGGTTCGCTCCATGGGTCTTTCAGGGTCCCATTTTTGGCATCATTGATTGCGTTCCATACCCTCTCAGGAGTGCATGGCATGTCGAGGTGGCGGACACCTAGATGAGAGATAGCGTCGATGACTGCGTTCTGCACGGCAGGTGTTGAACCTATCGTTGATGCTTCTCCTATTCCTTTGGCCCCAAGGGGGTTGAGGTGGGTTGGGGTTTCGGTGTGATGTGTTTCAAATTGGATCATTTCTGATGCTGATGGAAATGTATAATTCATAAAGTTACCTGTGAGTGGGTTACCATATTCGTCGTATAGGACTTCCTCGTACAGTGCCTGCGATATTCCTTGCGAAATTCCGCCTTGTTGCTGGCCTTCAAATATTAAGGGGTTGATGACGGTTCCTGCATCATCGACTGCGATATGTCGCAGCAGGGTAACGAATCCGGTATCAAGATCTACTTCAACGACAGATATGTGCGTTCCGAATGGGAACGTCGGGTTTTCTTGGTTGAAATCTAGTTGAGCTCCGAGCCCTTGCATTCCGTCCGTGTTATCGAGCACACCGTCAGGTAGTTTTTCATTTGCAGCTGTTGCAAGATCTGCCCAACTTAGTGAGGATGCGGGGACGCCAATAACTCCGATAGTTCCTTCTTCAGGATTGATAACAATATCGTCAGTTGATGCTTCCAGTAGATGAGCTGCTACGGATCGTGCTTTATCTACAACGGCTTCTGTTGCTGTTTTGATCGCTGACCCGCCTAACTGCAGTGATCGTGAACCTCCAGTTCCACCGCCCCGTGGAACGATGTCTGTATCGGATTGGACAAGTGTGATCTTTTCAACTGGGATTCCAGTAAATTCTGAGACGATCATAGCGAAACTTGTTTGGTGGCCTTGACCGTGGGCTGATGTTCCAGCTTTCATTGTTGCTGAGCCATCGCTGTGGATTTCAACTGAGGCGTATTCGGATCCACCACCTGGACTGGTTACTTCAACATAGGAGGCGATTCCGATTCCGATGACAGTGTTGTCGCCTTGTTCTCGGCGCCTTTTCTGTTCTTCGCGAAGAGTGTCGTAATCAATGATTTCTGCTGCTTTTTCAAGTGGTTGAAGGTAGTCGCCTGAGTCGTAAGTCCATCCTGTCAGTGTGTCAAAGGGAAATTGGTCAGGGTTCAGGAAATTTTTTCTTCTTATCTCTAATGGATCTATGCCTAGTTCTATAGCTGCTTGATCTATCGCGCGTTCAAAAAGCGCTGTCGCTTCCGGCCTTCCTGCTCCTCGGTATGCTCCAGTCGGTGTTGTATTAGTAATGCCTACAGCGATATCGAAACGCAACTTAGGGAGATTGTAGGTGCCGTTTGCCATGAATTTCGTCAAAGTTGGGAGGAGCGCTCCCATTCCTGGATACGCTCCTGCATCGCCCACAAGTCGGACTCGCATACCGGTGAGTTTTCCATCATTGTCAAAGCCTGTTTCGCAGTATTGGACTTGTGCTCGCGAGTGAGCAAGTGCAAGCATGTCTTCGCTTCGGGTTTCTGTCCATGTCACTGGCCTGTTAAATCGTTCCGCAAGTTTCGCAAGGACGGGAAATTCGGCGTACATTCCTGCTTTTGCTCCGAACCCTCCACCTACGTCGGGAGCTATTACTCGAATTGTTTCTGGGTCGCGTTGTAATGCTTCCGCTAGCTTGTCTTTTAAGCTGTGAGGCATTTGTGTCGCACAGTAAAAGGTTAAGCGGCCATCATCGCCACAGATAGCTGCTGCTGAATTTGGTTCTAGTGGGGCGCCAGCGACTCGTTGGTTCACATATCGTCCTCGAACAATATGAGTCGCGTCTGCGAGCACGTCTTCTGCTGGGTCAGCGAGCGAGAAAGCAACATTGTTTCCTTGTGCAGGAAAGATAGGTTCAGTGTTTTCGTCAAGGGCCGCTTCTGGGTCAACGATTGTGGTGAGATAGTCGTAATCAATGTACACAAGTTCTGCTGCGTCGACTGCTTGTTCGAATGTTTCAGCGACGATCACGACGACTGGGTCTCCGACATACCGGACAGTGTCAGTAGCGAGTGGAGTTCGTGCGAAGGTAGCACTCACCATTTGTAGCCCTGGATTGATCTGACCTATTCCAAGTTCATCTGCCGTAATAACTCCAATAACGCCGGGAGCGTCTCGTGCATCATCAATGTCAATTTCTGTGATACGGGCATGAGCAGCAGTTGAGCGAACAAAATAGGCGTAGGCAACGTTCTCTAGCTCAAGGTCATATACGTATGTTCCACCATCTGTGAGAAGGTGTATATCTTCTGTTCTTGGGACACGATTTCCGAGTATTGATCCAGCCACTAAGAAAGATTACCGCATAGAGCGGTTAATAATGTAGTTGGAAAGCCTGAAAGTCTTGGTAGTTATTGGATCAGAAGGATTTCGCATCCCGAGCTAGCGAGGTGAGCGTGCACACGTGATTTATTGACGGATGAAAGTTCGTTGAATGCTTGACGAATCCATTGCAGGCATTTTGCCTGATATTTGAATGGAGCTTGCTGGAATTTAGATCCGTTAATTTCGCATTCAACGTGATCGGATCCATTTTCGAGTGCTTCATAATTTGCGATCATAAAAGGTGCATATGTTTGTCCTGCCTCATGCAATAGTTGGGTTAGTGTTTCTTCGAGTGAATCGCTAGATGCCCAGCCTTCATTCGCATCCACTTGCCACCAGGACAGATCATCGACTCGTTGAATCCAATTGACAACTCGGGGAGCTCTTTCGACGGCTATAGCTGTTGGTGTTGGATCCCACCAGAGTAACGGTTTAAGTTGTCCGTAGAGAGCAAAATCAGTTCGTCCGGGACGATCACCAAAAAGGAAATCATGTGTTTGGAAATGCCGTTCTAATATGTCAAGCACGTTTGTGTATGAGTTCTCTAAAATGTGTGTGTTAGCTTCGGTTGATCCAACCATTGCTCGACGACCGATCTGTCGATCAATAATAAAATCATGTGCCTTTGCATGGGCGGTGTCAGCTAATTGAAGATTTTGATCAAGTGGGAGTAATTTCCCTGCTTTTTCTATGTCAGGGTCATATGTCCACCGGTAGTGGTACATAATTTTAGTTACCCACTCGTCGGCAAAATCCTCTAGTAGGAAATCTATGAACGCGAGTACCTCATCTTCGGGAACGATACTTCGGTCTGTATATTCAGATTCTAAGCGGGTTATCTGTGGGGATGAATCAACCATGACATCGTTGTATCCTCCCTTGCCGTCAGGCCAAGCCAAAACAGGTATTACAGGAACGGGGGGTGTTGGGAGATCATCCCATTTTGAATTACGTAAGACCCATCGGTGGGGGATGTGCCGATACCGAAGTACAGCTCTCATTTTCATGCTGTATGGGGAAGAGAAGGCTCCACCAATGACTAAGGGAGGCGCAGACATGGTCTTAGTGTACGAGATAACAGTTGTTGGGTAAATCTGAGGGCGTGCTTGTGGACTTTTACTTCTCGCTTATTCGTATTTCTATTATTTGTTGGCCCCGATTAGTTGGATTTGCAGGATCTCTGAGGTCGACGTCTGATAGGACATCATCTCCCTGAATCAGTTTTCCAAATATTGTGTAGTTGCCATCAAGGTGGGGTGTAGGTACAAGTGTGATGAAGAACTGGCTGCCGTTGGTGTCGGGCCCTGAATTTGCCATTGCGAGGATTCCTCGGGTGTCGAAGATAAGGCTTTGGTCTATTTCATCGTCGAATCGATATCCAGGACCGCCAGTTCCGATTCCAGTGGGGTCACCGCCTTGAGCCATAAAGCCCTCTAAGACTCGGTGAAAGGTTAAGCCGTCGTAGAAACCATCGCGGGACAGGTTGATGAAATTGTTAACTGCTAGAGGAGCCTTATTTGGGTAAAGTTCAAAAGTCATTGACCCTTCGCTTGTAATAATCGTTGCCTCATACTCTGTATCTGTATTGATTGTGTTTGGTGGCGAAGATGCATAAAGATTATTTCTGACTAGTGGTGAAACTGTTGTTAGTGTTCGTTGCCCTGACCACGGAATAAAACTGTCGGGAATTTGCTGTAAATAATTTGCGAATAATGGTTCTTCGCACAATTCAACAAGCTGAGATATACCTCCAAGTTGTTGAACATTTTGTGTGATGAATGCGGCTTCCCAAAAGTTATCTATGTCGGAGTAGTTATTGAGTTCATTAATTAAACAGTCTTGATTAACTGCTTTTTGGAACGCTTGAAGTTGCTCGTACTGCAATGCAAGCTGACTTGCGATCACATCAATTGGAACGCATTTATTTAGCGTCTCAATGGTTTGTGGAGCGAATTCTGGTGGTATTGCAATTCCGGCAGTAATCGCTGCCATGCCAACAAAAGCAGCTTCGGAAGGGTCATCTTCAAATCTCTGGTTGAGGCACTCGCTTAACTCTTCGTTTCGTTCGTTGAGGGAAAGCCCGAGTGCGATGGCTTCACTCATTGGCTCTTGTCCGACACAATCTCGAACATTGGTGATAAGACTCGCGAAGTATGTGGGAGTGAGGGATGCGTTTTGATCAAGAACGGAGGATATGGCTTCAGCGAATTCTTCGTTTTCAGTAGCGGATGTGAAAAGACATTGTTGATCACGTTCAGATATTTCGCTCCCTAGAAGAGATTGCGCTATCTGCGCCGCAAAAGCGACTTCTGCGGGAATAGTTAGATCCGATGATTGGGTTGATTCCAACTCAAGTGATGCGGTTGGTGCTGAATCGTCTTGTTGTGATTCGGTAGTGTCGCTTTCCCCACATGCTGCGGTAACAAGAAGCAATAATGCTACGACTGGAGATAGGACTTTTGGGATATTGAAGACCATATGTAGTCATATCAAAGGATTGAGGTTTATCAACCAGATGGTACCTTTCTTTTTCCTTTTGCTAAAAGACACGAACATTACACATAGGTAGCCCTCAAATGGGAACTAACCTTGGTAATGAGAGAAAGGAGCGTCATGAGTGAAGATGAAACTGTTTGGCTAACACAGTTCAGTCATGGAGCCGGTTGAGGCTGCAAGCTCGATCCGAGTGAATTAGCTCACGTTGTGGGCGCTCTGAATACAAGCGACAATCCGAATGTTTTAGTGGGGTTAGATACCGGTGATGATGCTGGTGTCTGGGACCTTGGAAATGGTCGCGCCCTGATTTCAACAGTTGATTTCATTACGCCGTTAGTGAATGACGCTCGTGTTTGGGGTCAGATAGCAGCTGCCAATAGTTTGTCTGATGTGTACGCAATGGGGGGAAAACCACTGTTCGGTCTGAATCTTGTGGGTTGGAATAATGATGAGCTTCCATCTTCCATGTTGTCAGATGTACTTGCGGGCGGCTTAGAAATCGCTGAACAGGCCGGTATGGCAATCATTGGTGGTCACACTATTTCCGATCCGGAACCTAAATACGGTATTGCGGTGACTGGTGAAGTAGATCCAAAGAAAATGCTGACAAATGCTGGGTTGGAACCAGATCAGGACTTGATACTGACGAAACCTTTAGGTGTTGGTGTTATCACGACCGCTATTAAAGCAGGCATCGCAGGAAAGGAAATAGTTGGCGCTGCTGTTGCGTCAATGACACAACTCAATGACATTGCTTCACAGGTTGCGGTATCAGCGGGTGCTACGGGAGCGACCGATGTAACCGGATTTGGTCTTCTTGGTCACCTTGGGAAAATGGTGTTGACATCTGGAGCTGACGCTGTGATAGATGTTGGGAGCATTGCGTTCCTTCCGGGTGCGAAACAATACGCAGAAGATGGGGTAATACCGGGTGGAACACGACGCAATCTGGCATGGGTTGAAAACCAAATAGATGCTGGTTCATACGGTGAAACGGATTTGCTATTATTGGTAGATGCACAGACATCTGGCGGCCTCGTATTTGGGGTAGATAAGGCCAAATCTGGAGAAGCATACGCGGAACTTCGTGAACAGGGAGTTGGGGCGATGGTCATTGGTGAAACTCATGCTGGAACTGGAACGATACGTCTTCGATAATAATTCATCTAGAATGTGTATATGACGCTTTCATTGGACCCACATCCAGTATTTCAGGGTCGTTCAGGTCCAGTTCTGGTTGTCGTCGCCGACGGTGTAGGGATTGCTCCCAATGCACCAAGCAACGCAGTCACACAGGCAGCCACACCTACCCTTGATACGCTTCTTGCGTCAGGTTTATCAATGCATTTAGCTGCCCATGGAACAGCAGTTGGGCTCCCAACCGATGATGATATGGGAAATAGTGAGGTAGGGCACAACGCCATCGGGGCAGGACGCATATTCGCTCAAGGAGCAAAGCTCGTAAATAAAGCATTAGAATCAGAATCTATTTACGACACTGATGTGTGGAACGAAGCTATCCATCATGGACGATCAGGTACGCTGCACTTCATCGGGCTTCATTCTGACGGCAATGTCCACAGCCATATCAACCATCTACACCAACTAATAGAACGAGCCGTGAATGAAGGAGTGGCACGCATCCGACTACATCTTCTCCTTGATGGTCGAGATACTCCTCCCCGATCGGCGATGGAATATATTCAAAAAACTGAATTGAAAATTAGTGCACTCAACGAATCACTAGAGGTTGATATTCAGATCGCGTCTGGTGGTGGGCGAATGACAATAACAATGGACCGCTACGAAGCTGACTGGGACATGGTGCAACGAGGATATAACTGCCATACACATGGAATTGGAAGACCATTCACCTCAGCTAGTGAAGCAATGGAAACCCTCTACAGCGAAAGCGACAAAGGTGATCAATACCTTGAACCATTCGCTATTACAGACAGTGAAGGCGACCCGGTAGGAACAATAGTTGATGGTGATGCAGTTATTCTTTTCAATTTTCGCGGTGACCGTGCAATAGAAATATCTCAGGCATTTGAAGATGGTGAGTTTGATAAGTTTGACAGAGGAAACGCTCCCGATGTCTTCTTCGCTGGCATGCTTCAATATGACGGCGATCTCCTCGTTCCAAAACAGTATCTTGTCGACCCGCCGGTCATTGATAGGACCATGGGTGAGTACCTCGTGGATAATGGAATCCGTTCATTCGCTGTGAGCGAAACACAAAAGTTTGGTCACGTCACCTACTTTTGGAATGGAAACAGAAGCGGATACATCAACGATGAGCTAGAAAACTACATCGAAATACCATCAGATAACGTCGCTTTTGATGAAGCCCCAGCAATGAAAGCACAAGAAATCACAGACGCTACGATTGCGTTACTTCGTTCGGGAGAATACCGATACGGAAGAATCAACTTCGCAAATGGAGATATGGTAGGGCACACCGGAAATCTAGAAGCAGCAATATCGGCAATGGAAACAGTTGATAATTGCGTACAACAACTGATTGATGTAATTCAAGAGTTGAATGGCATCCTCATATACACATCTGACCATGGCAACGCCGACCAGATGTTTACGGAATCAGAAACCGGTGAGCGTATTCCTATAACATCCCACACCCTTGCCCCAGTTCCATTCGTTATCCATGACCCGCAAAACAGTGAGGAATATGAACTCGTACCACCAGATGATGCCGGGCTTAGCCACATAGCCTCAACAACATTAAATCTGCTCGGTTACGAAGCGCCACACGACTACAACCCAAGTCTAATTAAATTTAATTAACAAGGTTCTAGGTTCGAGTCCCAGGGCATACATACACGATGAGAATTCTCCAAAAAAACAGAAATTCTTTTCGGTGAAAGAAGAAGGATAGAGTCAAATGATGGAAATTAAGGGAACGTTTGCCGAAAGTTTTTCCGGAGTAGTGACTGCTTTTCGCCGAAATTTTGAAGATCTAGGTGAGGTGGGTGCTTCTGTCGCTATTATGCACGAAGGTAGATTAGTAGTGGATATTTGGGCTGGGCACTCTGATGCAGTGCTATCACAACCATGGAAACGTGACACGATAACTAATGTGTTCTCTATTACAAAAACGATGGCTATGTTATCGGCTCTCGTTCTTGCAGATAGAGGAGATCTAGATGTATTTAAGCCAGTGGCTGACTATTGGCCAGAATTTGCTGCCAACGGTAAAGAAAAGATAGAAGTTAGGCATCTTATGTCTCACACTTCTGGACTCTCAGGATGGGATAAGAAAATTACTATAAGAGAGATCTGTGATTGGAGAGAATCAACTGCAATGCTCGCAGAACAAAAACCTTGGTGGAAGCCAGGAACCAGCTCTGGTTACCATGCTTTAACTCAAGGCCACTTAGTAGGTGAAGTGATCCGAAGGATAACGGGCGAAACTATAGGAGGATTTTTCGCAAAAGAAATCGCTGAACCTCTAGGAGCGGACTTTCATATTGGTTTAGGTGAAAAGGATTTCTATCGCGTATCCGACGTGATATATCCGAGAGAAGACATAAGAGATCAAATGATGGAACGTGCTAAATCCTTAGTTAAGCTTGGGATCACTGACGAAGTAGCAGTGAAAACACTTCAGAACCCAAGAAATAATGAAGATAACGTAAACAGTGAATGGTGGAGAAAAGCAGAAATTCCAGCAGCGAATGGACATGGTAACGCCCGGTCGGTTGCAACAATTCAAGGACTAATCACGAACGGTGGAGAAATAAATGGTGTTCATCTTCTTAAGAGCGAAACGATTGACTTAATTTTCCAAGAACAATCAAATGGCCTTGATCTTGTTTTTTTAATGCCTCTTCGTTTTGGAATCGGTTATGCACTGCCAAATGAAGAATTTACATTTTTGCCTCAAGACAGGAGGGTATGTTTTTGGGGCGGTAATGGTGGGTCTATTATCGTTAATGACGTTGATGAAAATGTCACTATAAGTTACATAATGAACAAAATGAAAGCGGCACCAACTGTTGGAGATGCTCGAGGTATAGGAATCATAGAAGCTACCTACAAAGCATTAAAATCTATTAACGGTGCACCAGGCTGAGCCTTAAATGATTTAGCGGAGCCCTCTGCCGGTTAACCACCGTAAAACTATCTCTTCAAGAATTTCGGGTTGTTCAGGAAGAAGAGCATGTCCAGCCTGAGGAACGAGTTCCAAAGTTGCTCGGTTACCTAGTTCTGCGACTATACGGTAAGCGTTCTCAGGAACAGCAATCACATCTTCTTCTGGCTGGACTACAAGAACAGGACACGAACCTGCGGTCCACCAATCAGACACATCAATGTTTCTGACAGCTTGTAATTGGAAGTCGGCGACAGCCTCATTCCACCCATCAGACCAAACTTTCGGGTCGTTCCCATCAGCAAAAAATGCTTTTCTCACATGCTCGATGTGTTCAGATGGAGATGCTTCAACATCAAAAACTCCCAATAAGGCTTTGTTCGCTTCAAGGCTCATGGGAACTAAACCACCGCAGGCTAGCAATATGACACTGTCTATATTGTCAGGATAATTGGTTGCTGCAACTCGAGCGATACGGTTACCCATAGCATGGCCGATTAGCACAGCTTTCTCAGAAGACATTACAGATACAATTTGAGCGATATCAGAAGCTAAGTCTGCCATTGACATCCCATCCAACGGCATTTCAGTCCGGCCAATTCCTCTAGGCTGAGGGCTCACTGCCTGATATCCGGCTCTTGCCACTTCGCCTGATAATCTATTGAAGTCTTCTGCACCCCGACCCAACGATGGAATCATAACCACAAGAGGGCCCTCACCTTGAAGAAAGACTTCAATTCTTCCTTCTTCTACCTCGATGAGCTTAGAAATTTGTTCACTCATAAACCACCATTTCTTGAATTTAACAACTAAATAGTTAACTATAATAAAGAAAAAAAATAAGAGGCAAGCTTGATTATCGTAGAAAAAAAATCAGTGACCTAAAAGGTCGGTAAGCACCCACGAGAGCCCAAACGGCACATTTAACGCCTGAACACTTACTAATGCCCCCAATGAGAGCGATTACTGGGTTGTGGGTTATTAGGTTTATTATCCGTCGCCAGCCCTAGGGGCCTACGAACACTTCAGAAACCTAAGAAAAATCTAAATGTTCGGATTATCTGTACCAGTCACCGGGGCGTTTTTAGAATTCGATCTATTCGTTCCTATCCAGAGGACGAGAAACCGCACCGTAGTTACACCAGTAAGCGCCATCTGAAAGCGGGAATAGAACTCCCTCGCCTAGTTCGCTGTCCTCACAGTCGTCAGAGGAGTAGCCATCAAGATCACCAAATGGTATACAGATGAACCCCTGCTCGAATCCGAAGCCGCCGACGCCCCAACATGCGCCATCTCCAGTTGACGTAGCAGTGATCACAGCAACACCATCGGTGTCAAAGGTGGTTATCGCAGGCGGGGAACACTGCTGTTGGCCTGTTTGGGCGCCTGCGAAGAAATCCCAGGCAGACGTTGGGGTGCAATCAAAGGCTAAAATTGGGGACTCGGTGAAGTTTTCCAGCGTCAACGTGACCGAGAACTCGTTGCCCTCTGTCACATTGATTGATTCAATATCGGCGGAAACCCAAGGCTGGATGTCCCAGTCCCAGCTTTGCAGTGCGTTGATGAGGGTCTGGTCAGTGTCGCTAAGAGCCGCAAATTCTTGGTTGGCTTCACGAGATTCTTGGTTGGCTTCTCGAGTTGCAATGAGTTGCTCAGCTTGCTCATCGGTGAGGAACGACATGCATTCCTCTCCGAACCATATTTCCGTGGACGTATCCCAGAATTCGTCATCGCTGTATGTTTCAGGTTCAAGCAACTCTGCGTAGGTAACAGCGGTAGCCGCCATCACATTGTCGAGCCAGCACTCGAGGAACTCTGGAGCCTCAAAGTCGAGCCAGGAGTCCTGTATCTCGCTTAGTGTTGTGATCCGCTCCTCATCAATGGCATCAACTGACTCCTCGGGCTCATCTGGTTCTTCAACAACTTCATCAGATTCTTCAATCGCCTCCACGGAATCTTCTTCAACTACTTCATCTGATTCTTCAACAGTTGAACTTGATTCGGAAGCAGAACTTCCACTCAAATCTGATTGATCAGTCTCCTCAGACGGTGATTCAGAGACTCCGGTTACTTCATCATCAGAACTACTTCCACATGCAACTAACGCAGCCGTACACAAACCAAATATCGCTAACCTCGTAACGAACCGAACCGTCAAACTTTGCTTAGAAATCATAAAACCACCTAATAGGACATTATGAAATTAGCTCTTGGGCGATTTCGGCGACAAGCTCCTCTAATCAGTTAACAGTTACGTAACATAGTGCAGAATTAATTCCTAAATCTAAGCTTCGGAGTATGGGTATGAGTCCTAGGGGGCGTTCGTCTCGAATAGCTGAAGAAAGTTGATAGGAATAACACGGATATCAACACTTTGACATCTTTAGGTCACTAATTTAGTGAGATGGTCGTAGCAGCTCAAAACTGGTTCACTGACGAGTACCTCGGGATTGAAATAGAGCAGTACATAGGATTCGGATTGCTCGCCGTCGTTGTAACGCTTTTGCACTTCGCTTTGTTGCGATTGATCACCATGTTCGTCCGTCGTCGTTACTCAGGCAATGATCTATCGTTTTGGGAGGATGAGCGGCGCAGACTGAATAGGGGCATCCTGCTAGTCACGACCGGGATCACTCTACTGGTCGGCTTCCCTATGCTTGATTTCGATCCAGAGATCGAAAATGTCGTGAACCAAATAAGCAGCCTTATCGCCGCCGTGGGAGTACTTCAGGTCGCCTACCGCGGCATTGACATCTTTATGGATGTACTTACAAGACGCGCCAGCGAGACTGAGTCAAAGCTTGATGACAGCCTGGTTCCATTGTTGCGAACAGCGGTGCGGTTGTTCGTGACATTCGTCGGACTCCTCTTCGTCCTACAAAATCTAGATATTAACGTCTCATCTCTGATCGCTGGCCTTGGTCTCGGCGGTCTTGCGATCGCGCTAGCGGCACAAGACACAGTTCGTAACCTACTGGGGGGAGTCACAATCTTCGCAGACAAACCTTTTGAGGTTGGCGACTGGGTCGTCGTTGATGGTGTTGAAGGCACCGTCGAAGCCGTAGGTTTTCGCTCGACCCGTGTTCGTACCTTCTATAACTCTTTGATTAGCGTGCCGAACGGCAATTTGATGGATAGTGGCATTGATAATATGGGACAGCGGCGTTGGCGACGATATAAGACCACCCTTGGTGTCGCATACCACACGAAGCCTGATCAGCTGCAAGCGTTCGTTGAGGGGATCCGAGCTATCATCCAAGCCAACCCTGGTATGCGGCAGGACTACTATATTGTCGAGTTCCATGGTTTTGGACCCACCAGCCTTGACATCTTGGTCTACTGCTTCATAGATGCTGAAGATTGGAACGAAGAGTTACGTACCCGTCACGTACTTAATCTCGATATCATGCGACTCGCCGAATCACTGCAAGTCGAGTTCGCGTTCCCAACACAAACACTTCATATTGCCAGAATGCCAGGTCAGCCACAACAACTCCCAGAGATACCCGAACGAGCTGATCTTCACGATGTCATAAATTCATTTGGTCCGGGTGGTAGCAGCGGTCAGCGGGTTGACCAACCAATCACGGATGGTCACGAAAGCGTGCTCGAAAGCCCCTACGCCCAAGCAGACGAAGGTTAATAGTTTAAGACCTGCCAATAGGACAGGTATTAGGCTCCATGAGAAGGTCTTCTGCACTAAAATATGAGCGTGAAGAACAAAACTACTATTTCTATATTCTCTTTTCTTCTACTTCTTATCCCACTAAGTGGGTGCAGCAGCTCCAATGACAAACTGGATATTACTTCATCAAATTCTGAAGATGCAGGCACAGCAGGTGAAGAAGGACCTGTTGGAGAAATAGGAGAGGAACCTGTTCTACTATCTCCAGCTGATATCGGAGAGCAACTCGGAGATGCAGTGTGGGAAGTAGCCACGAGCGCATGCGGAATAGAATCGGGGGGATCGTCATTTGCTGTTACCCCAAACATATTTATTACGAATGAACATGTAATAGGTCCTGATATGACACCAACTCTGATTTCAAGAAATGGAGACACCTTAGAAGGTGTTGTTATCGGGAAAGATTGGGGATTGGATGTTGCAGTGGTGCAGATTTCAGAACCTGTTGATTTATGGCTTGAATGGGCTGATCCAAATGAATTACGAGAAGGAGAACAAGTAGTTAGCTTGGGTTACCCTGCCCCGTATTATCAATTCTCTGTTAGCTCAGGATCAATTATCTCATTTCTTCGCGAAGGCTCTAGCCGCATTGGAATCGTTTCGGATGAAGCCAGTGATTACGGGTCAAGTGGAGGACCGCTTATTTCTGAAACTGGGAAAGTCGTCGGTGTAGTAACTCAGGAGACTCAAGAAGGCGGAGCTCAACTTCTAGGTGAAAGCTTTACCTATAGCCACCTAGGAGCATTTATTGAACGTTCCATACAGGATGGGACCATTATTGCAGAGAACTGTGATGGGTTCGCTTACGGCACAAACATTATTGGTGACTATCTCTGGGATCTATGTACTGATAAGACCTACTGGGCGTGTGACAGCTTGTATTATCTTGAGCTGTATTTACCCGTAGGTGGTGAATACACGAACTTTGGAGCAACATGCGGTGATCAAGTTGAAATTGATGTCGATTGTGTCGAATATTTCGAAACCTCCTTTCCGATAAGTTACGGAGAGGACCCGAACCTTGACACACTTTATGATGAATGCTCACAAGGCAGTGGGGACTCATGCGATCTGTTATATTTCGCTTCATGGGGAACTGAAGACGATGATTACTTCCAACTCGCCGCTACATGCGGTAACACCGAAGAATTCGATACAACATGGTGTGGGTGGTATGTACCAGAGTTACTTGGCCTGTAAATTGCCATCCTATATATGGAATCGTGATGGCGATAGCATTAATCAAATGAGCAAAAGACACGCATAGTCCCAGCTACAACCTTTCAAATATGGGTCAAATACATTCAATTGGTTGGCACGGAGAGGATTTCAAAGACCACTTCGAATGAAACGTTGCCACGTATTGGGTTAACCTGCATCAGATAATCACCAGTCTCGGAAAGTGTTAGTTCTATATCTTTCTGATCTTGCGCAATGATTCTTCCGCTGGGAGTAACAATATCCATTGACCCGTTTTCTTCAAGTGTGGTAATTGTTGCGTTCAAGAGTTGTTGAGCGTCGGCTTGAAATAAGTACACGGGACCGCTTTCACCTCGAACGATTCCTCCTGAAAGGATAGAGCTACTTTCCCCTGCATTAAATTGGATTCTCTGCACGATTGGATCCGTGATCAAAATATCAACTAAATAGTCGTTGTTGGTTTCTAGTTTATTGATGAAGAATAGGTAATCGCCGTTGTCGGGCACCAGAATCTTTGTTGATCTAAAGGAAGTAATATTCAGTGGGTTGGGTCCGTATAAGGCAATATTTGCGTTTGGGTTTTCTGAACGTAGCTCTAATTCAAGTAACTGACCTGCGTTGGCTGTGAAGATATAGTTCGGGGAACCATCACCTTCCATGAATGTTCCTCGAAGTCTTGTGCCGATATCGTCAGCACTGAATTGGATACGTCCTGGTTCTTCTGCCTCTTGAATGAGCGAGTTTCCTGATGAATCAGTTAGTGGTGAATTGAGGAGTTTGAATTCTTCTTCGGTCAGGAAGGACAGACAATTAGGTCCGTATGTTTGCCAATACACACTTATCTTTTCTTCGTCATTTTCAATAGTGTTTAGTAAATCGGTCAGTGGCATACCGGCTTGTTCAAGAGTTTTGTCAATCAGGCAATTAACGAAATTAGGATTGTAGGGAATGAAATCTTGAAACGTATCGGTAAGTATTTCTTTTTCATTCCCAACAAGTTCTTCTTCCTTGCTAGTGGTGGTATTGCCGACGGCGTCGGTGTCAGATTGTGAAGTAGATTGTTGCTCTGATTGAGTTGTTTCTGAAATACCGGAGTTATTGACTTTTGTAATAGCGGAGGTTGAGTTCTCTGCACATGAAACCGTAAGTGCAATAAGCATTCCTAGAAAAGCCATGTAAGTGATTCTCTTTTTAGTCATATCAACGACCGGTCATTTTTAGATTATTTAATGCTTTGCCCATAAGAGTATTCTACGAGATTGCCATCAGGGTCACTTAAGGCACAGACATAGCCGACGGGGTCGGGTTCTTGCCTGGGTTCCCAAATTAAACAGTCGTGGACTCTTCCTTCTTCAGCGATTAGATCTACCTCTTCTTTGGATTCCATTTCTATCCCTAGGTGAGCGAATGGTGACAATATGGGTGTTGGTTCTTTAGAATCAGGTGATTGAAGGAACACGAGGAAGATGCTTTTGTCATCTGCTTGTATCCACGCAACTTTGGCGCCGCTGTCTTCTCGCTGATGTATCACTTTCAATGGAGTAAAACGTTCGTACCATTGAATTGTTTTCTCAAGATCATGGCATGGAAGAGCGAGATGGGTGAGTTTCCCGTTCATGTTTCCAATATAAGTGGAAATACGTCACTGCGAAACTTAAAATTTATATGCGTCTGTATCTGAGGAAAAGGTACTGAACTCTTGTACTGTGGTCCGGTCATGCAACCACAGAAAACTATCCGAAATGTCGCGATCATCGCCCATGTTGATCATGGGAAAACAACATTGATTGACGGAATGTTGCAACAATCTGGTGCATTTAGCGACTACAAAGAAACGCAGGATCGGGTTATGGACTCAATGGATATTGAAAGAGAACGTGGAATCACGATTCTGGCGAAAAACGCTGCGATTCAATACGGTGAAACGAAAATAAATATTCTTGATACACCTGGCCATGCTGATTTTGGCGGGGAAGTTGAACGTGCGCTGAAAATGGTTGATGGCGTTCTTCTCCTCGTTGATTCAAGTGAGGGCCCTCTACCGCAGACACGGTTTGTTCTTCGGAAAGCGCTGTCGCAAAACCTTCCTGTGGTGCTTATCATAAACAAAATTGATCGCCCTGACGCAAGATGCGCTGAGGTAATAGATGAGGTATATGAGTTATTTATTGATTTGGATGCCTCTGATGACCAAATAGATTTTCCTATTATTTACACAGATGCCCGTAAAGGAACCGCTACTACCAATCTTGAGCAACTTGGTGAGAATCTTCTTCCGTTGTTTGACACACTCGTCGACACAATTCCACCTCCTATGCATGACCCCGATCATCCACTTCAAGCTTGGGTGACGAATCTTGATGCGTCACCGTATGTGGGTCGCATCGCGTTATGCAGAATTATGCACGGAACAATTTCAAAAGGTGCGAGGGTTTCATGGTGCAAAACGAATGGTGAGATCGCTAATGCACAAATAGCGAACCTTTATGTCACTGAATATTTGGAACGAGTTGAAGTCGAAACGGCAGGTGCAGGAGAGGTAGTTGCTATTTCGGGGATTGAAGATATTACGATTGGTGAAACTCTCTCTGACCCTGATGATCCCAAGCCTCTACCTGTTATCACTGTTGATGAGCCAACTCTTTCGGTGACAATAGGAACGAATTCATCGCCTTTAGCTGGGAAAGAAGGCGATAAGCTCACTGCCCGACTGGTTAAAGCACGGTTGGAGAAGGAACTGATCGGGAACGTTTCGATCAGAATGTTCCCCACGGAAAAACCTGATGCGTGGGAAGTACAAGGAAGAGGAGAACTACAATTAGCTATTTTAGTGGAGATGATGCGCAGAGAAGGTTTCGAGCTAACTGTCGGGAAACCTGAGGTTGTCACGAAAGAAATAGACGGGAAAGTGCATGAACCAACCGAGTACCTCACAATTGATATCCCCGAAGATTATGTAGGACCAGTGACACAACTGCTTGGTAGTCGAAAAGGCCGGATGGAAAAAATGACCAACAACGCAAGTGGATGGGTTCGCCTTGAATACATCGTTGCCGCTAGGGCATTGATCGGTTTCAGAACTGAATTCCTTACTGAAACTCGTGGAACCGGATTGTTGCACCATGTGTTTGAAAGTTATGAGCCTTGGATGGGTGACTTGCGAACGAGAATGACTGGAAGTGTTGTCTCTGATCGATCGGGAATTGCTACAACGTATGCCATTGCTCCGCTCCAAGAACGAACATCTTTTTTGATCTCTCCTGGGACAGCCGTGTATGAAGGAATGATTGTTGGTGAAAATTCACGACTTGAAGAAATGAATGTGAATATCACTAAAGAAAAGAAGATGACTAATGTTCGTGCTGCTGCTTCGGATGATACTGTGCGGTTAACGCCGCCGCGAATACTTTCTTTGGAGCAAGCTCTCGAATTTATCGCTGGTGATGAATGCATTGAAGTTACGCCTGAAACTATTCGGATGCGTAAAACGATTCTAGGGATTACGGATAGGGCTAGAGACGCAAAGAAGCTCAAAACAAAAAATGCTGATATTTAGATCTTTATCTTGAAGCTTTTCATTTTATTCTTTCCTCGTGAATTGATTTGAAATATCATTCAGAGGTGAAACACCAACGTCCGATGCCAATCTTCTTCGCTAATGTCGTGCAATGGTTTGGTAATGCATTATCAAAATTAGGTTTTGACGTAAAACGCCTATACGAGTTGACCTATTGGCGTTGGAGATACTTTCGGGAGAAGGAACTAAGTAATTCTTGGTATCAAGGGTTATTTACAGATATCCCAGAATTAGACAGCTCATTCTATTCAGACAAAAAAGTCATTGACATCGGATGCGGACCGCGAGGTAGCCTTGAATGGATGAGCGATTCGGCGCTTCGAATCGGCATTGATCCGCTTATGACTGACTATATGAGTCTTGGTATAGAAAATCATTCTTCAAACTATCTAGCATCGCAAGCAGAGCATTTGCCAATACGTTCCTCAAGCCTCGACGTAGTCACATCATTTAATTCTCTGGACCATGTTGATGATCTGATGTTGACTCTTACAGAGATAGAAAGGGTTTTAGTAAGTGGTGGTCATTTTGTTCTTCTTGTAGAAATCCATCCCAAGGCTACGTTGAGCGAGCCAATAACAATCCCATGGAATATAACATTGAGTCTCTCAACTAATTTTCTAGTAGTGAAAGAGAAACATTTTGAAGAATCACTAAATCGGCCAGGTAGTTCTGCTGCAGCCCGCGCAGGTGTCGAATTCGACCATAATGACCCCACAGAGAGATCTGGGACTCTTCTGGCTGTTCTCCGACGTCGATAATTGTGTAGGAAAAGCGAACCTGCTTTTCCTAAGCAGAAAACCTATGAATCCTCCCCACTGTTTTTCTGCAAAAGCGAACCCACTTTTCCTGTTTTTATGATGGAAAAGCGAACATAAAAACGCTGCCCCCTTCCCTTGCTTTAGGGTGCGGGAATTTTATTTACCTTTAGTAAATTGCGATTAATTCAGCAGCGACGATGAGTCCGACAATTACTACATTTAGTGTCCGTACTGCTGCCATAGGTGCATTAACGAATCTTTGCCCCATATGTGTATTTTTTGCTTCGTCTGATAGATCTTTGGATCCTGCGACTAAATCTTGAATACAATCGTCAAGCCATGCTACGCACCAGAGAGAACCGAGAACAGCCATTGCCGCAATAGCGAGTTGGACACCTGAATTTTCGAGACCATCTCCTCCGAATCCTAGGATTATAAGAATTGCAGCATGAGATAGCGTGAAGGGAAGGATAATTGATCGTGCGTCAGACGCGCGTATCTCTAACATTCTCATTATTTGGTCATCATTCATAATGAATCCTTTCAAGTAACTTTTAGTGAAAGAGTAAGACATTATGTGTCATATGTGTTTGATTCATATCAACAATGATGAACGATTACGATAATAAAAGATGGGCTAGGAAAAGGATGACTATATGAGTACCTATGGAGAAAGCAGCGACAATACTGCATCTGGAGATAAAAGCGCTGGGGATGTTCTCCTAGTTGACGATCCGTTACCGGGAGTGAGGCGGTTAACGATGAATCGTCCTGACAAACGAAACTCGTTAATTCATCCTTTAAGAGGCGCAATTTTGGAAGCTCTTCGGGAAGCAGACTTAGATCCTGATATTAAAGTTTCAATCATTCGCGGGGCTGGGCCATCGTTCTCCGCTGGATATGATCTTGCTGGAGGTAACGAAGGGTATGCGCTTCCGTTTTTTACTGCTGATGGTGAAGGGCAGTGGCCACGACATGTAACAGAGGGCTGGATGAGTATCTGGGATTTGGCGAAACCGGTCATTGCACAGGTTCATGGATATTGTTTAGCTGGAGGTAGTGAACTAGCTACGTGCTGTGACTTGGTTTATATCGCCGAAGACGCTCAGATGGGATATCCGGCTACCCGCTTCGGCGTTCCCGACATGCATTTCCATACATGGTTTCTTGGCATGCGACGAGCGATGGAGATGATGATGACAGGTGATTCTATTTCTGGAACCGAAGCAGTAGCTGAAGGATGGGCGAATCGTGCGTTCCCTTTAGAAACCCTTGAGGAAGAAGTGCTAAAAATTGCTGAGCGGATTACCAAAACACCTGCTGATTTGACGCAATTGAACAAACGAGTGGTTCACCGACAGATGGAAATTATGGGACTCCGAACTGGTATCCGTGCTGGTACGGAATTGTGCGCATTAGGAATTCATACTGAATCAATGCAACAATTTATTGGAAAAATTAAAGATAAGGGTCTTACTGAGGCTTTAACCGAACGTGATGGGGAGTATGGCGATTACCGAACTACAGAATCATGAGACTTTAGGAGTCTATGGTCCACCGGGATGCTTCTTCTGCTCCGAATAGGACAACCTGGTTTCCCATTTCTGTTGAGATATGGGTTGCCTTTTCAGGGTCAATGGGCGAACGGTGAAGAGTTATATTCTGTTGCGATGGCTCGTATCCATAGAAAATCGCGCCATTTACTGATGCGAATGTTGCGAGATTTTCTAGTTTGTTTTCAGCGGAGAATATTTCTGCGACGACTTCGAGACCATAGGCAGCGTTGAATATTCCCGCTTTGGCATCTTTGCCATATTTCTCTCGGGATGGATGGGGAGCTGAATCAGTGCCTAGAAAGAAAGATGGGTTTCCACTTATCGCTGTTTCAACCAGGGTTAATCGATCTGTTTCCGAGTTAATAACTGGTTTGCAGAATAGGTCTGCGTGGAAGGAGGGTGAAATCATGTCAGATCGGTTTCGGGAAAGATGATGCGGAGTAATTGAACCCCCGACTTGTGGGTGTGCTTTAACGAAGTCAATTCCTGCACTCGTTGAAATATGCTCAACCGTAACTTTTAGTTCAGGGAATTGTTCACAAACTATGGCGAGTTCTCGCTCTAGAAAAGCTGCTTCTCTGTCAAAAATATCAACATTATCGTCGGTTGATTCGGCATGGACCAGTAATGGTATTTGGTTGTCTTCCATAGCTTCGAATACATGGCTGTAATTCATCATAGCTGAACCGCCAGATTGCGAATTTGTTGTTGCTCCCGCTGGATAGTATTTGACTGCTTTAACGATGCCTTCATTATGACCGCTTTTAAGATCTTCTATCTGCAAATGGTCAGAGCAATATAACGTCATCAGCGGTCGAAAATCAGGTGAGTCGGGTGGTGTTGCATCATGTATCTGTTGCAGATACATTGCCGCTTGTTGAGTTGTTGCTACAGGAGTTGGGAGGTTCGGCATAACCATTGCGTATCGAAACCTTTGAGAGGTATAGCCTATAACGGCTTGTAACATGTCTCCCTCTCTTAGGTGAACATGCCAGTCATCTGGCCTCGGGATCGTTATCGTTTCAGACACAGTTTTATGTTAGCAACATAGGGCTGATCCTATGCCATCTTTTCCGAAGCCATTATTTCTTTTGAAGGTCGGTAAGTTTTGTTCTAATTTCTGATTTTCCTAATGATCCAATGACTCGTTCCTGATTTCCATTTGTATCAACGAAAACCCAGGCGGGTTGTGAAGAAATTTTATATTGCCGCCAAATATCGCCTTGTTCATCAAATACGTGTGGGAAGTCAGTCACTGCGTATCGATCAATAAATTCTTCAACTTGTGAAAGATCTCCCCTACTAGCTATTCCTATGAATTGGATACTGTTCTCGTAAGTTCGTTTGAGTTCTGCGACCGCAGATGCTTCTGCCCGGCACTGACCTCAATTGGGTGACCAAAACCACATAGCAGTGGGGGTTCCGTTGAAGCCAGAAACGGAAACGATTGAACCGTCAACTGCTTCTATTTCAGTTGCAATACCGGGTTGTGTTCCAGTTGTTTGGACGTTTGTGTTGACTTGTTTCGTGTCGCCGCATGCCATTAGTAGCAGACATACAACAAGTAGGGGAAAAAATGTTCTTTTGGAGAAAAAGTGGGGGACCATACTAAAAGGTTATCCATTTCGTGTTCTGGCAACTACGCTTGCAGGATATGAGATGGACATCTTTTTTTTCTCCAACATTACGTGACGCTCCTGCTGATGCTGAAGCTCCAAGTCACAAACTTCTTATACGGGCTGGTTTCATTCGTCAATTGCATTCAGGGCACTACACTCTCCTGCCTTTGGCATTCAGGGTGAGGAAAAAAATTATCCAAATTGTTGAAGAGGAGATGGATGCAATTGGTGGTCAAGAAGTGCAAATGCCAACTTTGCAACCATCTTCTGTTTGGAAGGAATCTGGTCGTTGGGATTCAATGGGAGATATCATGTTTCGCTTGGAGGATCGCCATGGTGGAGAAGCAGCACTTGGTGTGACAGCTGAAGAGATTTTTGCAACGGTCGCCAGCGAGATTAGCTCCTACAAACAGTTACCCCAAATGTGGTATCAGATTCACACGAAATTCCGTGACGAACCGCGTCCGAAAAGTGGATTGCTTCGGGTAAGAGAATTCACGATGAAGGATGCGTACTCATTTGATGTTGACGAAGAGGGTCTCGATACTGCTTTTGAAAAACAGCATCAGGCGTATTTGAAAATATTTGATCGTTTAGATCTCGATGTTATTCCGGTGGAGGCATCTTCGGGGAATATGGGAGGGTCTGACAGCATTGAATTTATGGTGCAAGCTCCTTCGGGAGAAGATGATGTGATGTTGTGTTCTTCATGTGGTTATTCTGCAAATATCGAAAAGGCGATTTCGCGTTTAGATGCAATTACAGACTCAACTGGGCCTTCTGCTCCTGAAAAATTTGCAACACCTGGGATAAGAACGATCGCCGCGCTTGCAGATGCCGGTCACGATGGTGATAATCAGATTAAAACAATGGTGTATGTAGTTGACGGGCAAGTGACTCTCGTCTTAGTTCGTGGTGATCATTTCATTAATGAACAAAAGCTGGCTGATGCTACGCAAGCAAATAATATTCGTCCCGCTCGGAGAGAGGAAACCATTGAACATCTGGGTGCTGAACCAGGTTCATTGGGTGCTGTTGACGTCAGCGACTTACCTATTTTTGCTGACCATGCGCTTCAGGGTCGGACAAACATGACAACGGGAGCAAATGAGAACGACTTTCACCTTTCTGGCGTAGATATAGATCGAGATATCACGGTGGGCGAATGGATGGACCTAAGAGAGGTTCAAGATGGGGAATTGTGCGCAAATTGTGGCGCTAACCTCAGTAAAGTTCAAACAATTGAAGCAGGGCATATCTTTAAACTTGGAACAAAATATGCTGAAACATTTGGAGCAAAAGTCCTAGACGCTGGTGGGAAATCGATGCCTCTTGTTATGGGAAGCTATGGGATTGGCATTGAACGAGCTATGGCTACGATTGTTGAAACGCATCATGATGAGAATGGCATCATTTGGCCTTTGTCAGTTGCTCCTTTTCACGTTGTTATAACTGTTGTTCAGATGAAGGATGAGGCAAGTGTTGAAGTAGCTGAAGCATTGTATGGAGAATTGATAGAAAGCGGTGTTGAGGTGTTGCTTGATGATCGGGATGCGAGAGCCGGTGTAAAGTTCGCGGACGCAGAATTAATAGGAATTCCCCTTCGGGTGACTGTTGGCCCGAAAGGTATAGCTAATGGCGTTATTGAGCTTGTTGACCGACGAGATGGGGAGATGGTTTCCATAAAGATCAATGAAGTTGTTTCGAATATAAAGGACCGAATCTCGTAACTGTTAGTAGCGTTATTCGCGTTGAATGGTTACTTACTTTCTCTTTTGTCGTAGAGGCAAAATTTGACGTACCATCAGGATACGAATTTTCTTTCGCATTTTACGGAACGGGGGGGTGATGAACGAAGCCGAGAGGACGAATGAAACTGCGAGCATCACCGCAACGATTCTTGAAGAAGAAGAAGCTCGAAAAGCTGCACTAGCTGAAGAAACTGCTGACACTGTACTTCCAGACGATCTGCTTCCCGGTGTAGGCGATGATGAAATGACTTTCCGTGAGGGCGTGGAAAAGGGCGGCATCTCAATGGCGTTGGTGCTACTTATCTTGTCTATAGTTGAAGAATTTGATCGTGTCGCTATTACTGTTCTTGGTCCTGATATTCAAGACAGCTTAAATATTTCAGACACAATGTTGCTTGGTTTGGGAAGCTTCGGTGGGGTTGTCTTAGTTCTTTCGACGATACCTTTTGCTTGGTTGGCTGATCGGTACCGTCGTGTGGGGGTTCTATCAATAGCTACGGGGGTTTGGGCAGGCCTCGTTGCCTTCACTGGTGCTGTACAAAATGCATTTCAATTAGCGATAGGTAGAGCAGGTACGGGGATAGGGGCTGGAGCGAAAATTCCTATCTCTCCATCTTTAATAGCAGATCAATACCCAATCGCTATTCGTGCACGAATTTTTGCTGCTGAGGCTCTTGGTCGCCCGATAGGTCAGGTTATTGGTCCATTTATTGCAGGAGGTATTGTTCTTCTGGCTGGGGATGGACCGGATGATTGGCGCGTAGCGTTTTACCTATTTTCAATTCCTGCTTTGATTCTTGTTGTCGCTATTTTCTTGTTGAAAGAACCGGTTCGTGGAGCTTATGAACAGGATGCCGTTCTCGGCGGGAAGTTAGAAAAAGCGCAGGAAGAGCCTCCAGTAAGACTCTCCTCGGCCTTTCAAAGGTTAAAGAATGTTCGGTCGTTTTATTATCTTGTGGTTGGTATCGGCGTTCTTGGTTTCGCCCTCGTGGCCGTTCCTACGACAATGTCATTATTGCTTGAGGAATACTATGATTATGGGGCATTCAAACGTGGTTGGCTTATCTCTATAAGTTGGGGGGCAGCGCTTCTTGCAATTCCGTTTGCTGGAAAACTTGGTGATAAATTATTTAGGCAAGATCCCAAGAAAGCTCTTTGGCTTATGGGCCTACTTGTTGCGCTGTATGGCGTGTTCGTAACGATCGGGGTTCGTTTTACAAATATTGTTCTCCTTATGGTGTTTTACACTCTGGGGAATGCTTGCCAAGGGGCGGCATTTACGCAGATGGGTCCGACTATCTCAGCAGTAGTTCCCTACCGGATGCGGGCTCAAGCGTTTTCTCTTGTCGGTGTATACATCTTCCTTATGGGGGGATTCTTCGGGGGGTTACTGACTGGTGCTTTCTCTGATGCGTACGGGGAACGGACAGCTCTGACGATTGTTGTGCCTCCTGCTGCTCTTATTGGTGGTGTCCTCATTATGTATGGGTCCCGTTATATGAAACGAGATATCTCGCTCGTCGTTGAGGAACTGTTGAATGAACAGGAAGAAGAAAGAAGAGCCCAAGAGAACCCAGATCAAGTTCCGGTCCTTCAAGTTCAGGGACTGAATGTCAGCTATGGAAACCTCCAAGTGCTATTTGATGTTGATATAGAGGTCAAACGTGGCGAGACATTAGCATTGCTTGGAACAAACGGGGCAGGGAAGTCGACAGCACTGAAAGCAGTTTCCGGACTGCATATGCCTGACAGGGGTGTCGTTCGGATGAATGGCCGGGATATAACTCTCGTGGACCCTGAGTACCGGGTGTCACTTGGCATGGTTCAGGTCCCAGGCGGTGAAGCTCTCTTTACGGGTCAAACTGTTGGAGAAAACCTTGAAGTATGGAGTTGGCTTGTAGAAGATGAACAATTGCGTACTGAACGGATGGAAAGGATCTTTTCAATCTTCCCGCAATTAAGTGACAGGCTAAACGATAAAGCAGGGTCATTATCTGGTGGGCAGCAACAAATGCTCGCTCTATCAAAAGCTGTGCTGCTTGAACCAGAATTGCTCCTTATAGATGAACTTTCTCTTGGCTTAGCTCCGGTCGTGGTTCAAGATCTTCTCAAAGTTGTGGAACAGTTGAAGGAACTCGGAATTACGATGGTGATTGTTGAGCAATCAGTAAATGTTGCATTGTCTATTGCTGACCGTGCAATCTTCATGGAGCGTGGTCGAGTTCAATTCCAAGGACCGGCACAGGAACTACTTGAACGAGATGATCTTCTCAGAGCTGTCTTCCTATCAGGGGAAGGAGCATAACTGTGTTATCAGTGGTAGCAGGAATCCTTTATAGCAATGAAATATTATTCCAAGGTTTCATTGATGGCCTTGTCTATGCCTTAATCGCTATGGGACTTGTTCTCATTTATAAAGCGACGGGAGTCATCAACTTTGCTCAAGGAGCTATCGGAACCTTTGGTGGGTTTGTTATGGGGATGTTGATGGTCAACTATGGTCTCCCCTATTGGTTAGCTGCTATTCTCGCAATTGCTGCAAGCGCTGCGGTTTCAACAGTGACAGAACTTCTGGTTGTGCGGCGATTATTCACGAAACCGAGACTTCTTTTGTTCGTCGCTACATTAGGTGTCGCCCAATTAGTTGCTCTCGTACAAGTATGGTTGCCAACAGTTGACGAGCGTGTTGACTATCCAACCCCGATTAAGGGGTACTGGAAAATAGATGGTTTGGATATCTTGTTGCGAGGAGAGCAAGTTACGGTTCTCATCGTCGTTCCTTTTCTGGTGGTTGTGCTTGGCTATCTTCTTCAGAAGACGCGTTTTGGTTTAGCTGTCCGCTCTGCTGCTGATAATCCGGGTGCTGCGCAGCTTGCAGGGATCTCAATTCGGTCTGTCTCGACGCAAGTCTGGTTAATCGCAGGTGTTTTAGCTGGAGTTTCAACACTTCTGATCGGTCCGATATATCAATTAGATGCTGGTGGTGTTGGGTCAAGCCTGGGACCGGAACTCCTTTTATTCTCGTTAACGGCTGCAATGTTTGGACAGTTGCAATCTTTCCCTAGGGCTCTTCTTGGAGGTGTCGTTATCGGTATTCTCAATCGTCTTGTCCTTGCAAATAAAGGAAAGGGATTCCTTGATGACTGGGGTATTGGTAATGGGTCGAATTTGCTTGCTATTTTCTTGATTCTTCTCGTGTTGATGTTATTTATTAATCGCGGAAATAAAACAAGTGAGCAGTCATGGGTCTTGACTCCTCGCCTTAGGTCAGCGCACAAGGATCTTGTCCAGTATCCACTCTATAAATGGATCTCTCGCGTTGGGATTGTCATTCTCGCTCTTACAATCATCGGCTTACCTTGGGTTGTTGATAAACCAAGCCGCCTTATTGCCTTCGCTGGCGTGATGATTGTCATGCTCGTTGTTCTGTCCGCTGTTGTTCTGACTGGTTGGGCTGGACAATTATCTCTGGGACAATATGCGTTTGCCGCAGTGGGGGCCTTTATGACCTCGTATTACACTGCGTCACTTAATTACTTTCTGGCGCTTGGTATCGGTGTCTTATGGGGGATCCTTGTCGCTCTTGTAGTTGGGATACCTGCGTTAAGAATCCGAGGTTTATATTTGGGAATTGCTACGCTTGGATTTTCGCTTGTTGCTGGTCGGTGGATTTTATCAATTGATAGGTTAAATACGAATGCAGCTGGTGGGGCGAAAGTTAAGCCTCCAGTCATTTTTGGACGCTATGATCTCAGAACTGACAAGGAAGCTTATTATTATTTATGCGTTGCTGCAGTGGCGGTTGTTATCTACTTACTTTGGCGTCTACGGCACTCGGGGATAGGTCGAACATTAATAGCTGTTCGTGATAACGAGATGACTGCATCTGCGTATACGATTTCCCCCACTCGGGCAAAGCTCACAGCTTTCGCTGTTTCGGGAGCTATAGGAGCGCTCGCTGGTGGCCTGCTCGTTCCTGCAACTGGTTCTTTACGTTCACTTGCGTTCCAACCAAGTGAATCGTTACTCGTAATGTCTATAGCTGTTGTTGGAGGTATCTCTTCAATTACTGGTGGGGTGCTGGGTACGGTGTTTTTAGTGGGCATACCTACGGTCTTTGAAAGCAGTGCCCAAGTTCGCCTATTTTCAAGTGGTTTAGGAATGCTGGTCGTCCTTATGTATTTCCCTGGTGGGTTAATTTCGTTGGTTCATAATGCGCGTGACACAATGCTTACATGGTTGGCGAATAAAACAGATTGGTCGCCATCCTACAAAGGGCAGTCAGATGCAATCTGGTCTCACGCAAAGCAAGAATCAGGTATTGATGTCGCAGTTCATGCGTTGGAGACGTCTGATGTATCTGTTCGATTTGGTGGAAGATTGGCTGTATCAAATGTCTCTATCAACGTTCAGCAAGGTGAAATTGTTGGACTGATAGGTACGAACGGTGCTGGAAAAACAACGTTGATGAATGCTGTGTCTGGTTTTGTTCCCTCCGATGGTGAAATCATGTTACACGGGAAATCTATTCATGAATCTGCTTCTCATATTCGAGCAAGAAATGGTGTCGGACGCGCTTTTCAGAATGCGAAATTATTCGGAAGTCTTACTGCGAGAGAAACAATCATGACTGCATTAGAAGCAAGGGAGCGTTCTCTACTCTTGCCGTCAATGCTTGGAATTCCTCCTTCACCTTTTGTTGAGCGTCGTAAAAGAGTAGAGGCTGAAGAGATAATTCACTATTTAGGATTAGGAAGGTATGCAGATCAACTTATTTCTGAATTGTCAACTGGTACACGTCGGATAGTTGAATTAGGGGCGTTGATTGCTTTAGATACTCAGTTGATGCTTTTGGATGAACCAACTGCTGGAGTTGCTCAGAAAGAAACAGAAGCGTTTGGTCCTTTGATTCATGCTATTCGGGCTGAATTAGGAAGTTCGATTCTATTAATTGAGCATGATATGCCTATGGTGATGTCTATTAGCGACCGGATTTATTGTCTCGAGTCTGGGACGGTAATTGCTGAAGGTTCGGCTGATGAAGTTAGGAACGACCCTGGTGTTATTGCGTCATATCTTGGTACTGATGAAAGAGCTATTCAACGTAGCGGTGCGAGTGCATCGTAGTCACTTCTTTCACAACATGAAGACTCGTCGTTCACGTGAGGACATTTGTTTTGTGTCTGGAATTATGATGCCACTAGGCGATGAATGATTGGTTATCTACCAGACCGACTCGTTCGGCGACTGTGTTGAACAGCATGAACCAGCCTGTCACGCCTTCTGCTTTGCATAAAACTTCGAGTTCTTCTTTTGTGGACCATTCTTGGCCGAAGGAAGCTACAAGTTCATCAACTTTTACTGGATTTAGCATTTCACCCCCCTCTTTAAGGTTGGGTTTACTTTCTGGTTATGCTTTCAACATTTGTGCTTCACGAGGTTTAACCTCATAAATCTATTATTGCAGAAGTTAAAATTTCGTGCTTTTGATTTGAAATCTTTTGTTTTCAAGTTCTGGTTAATTTTAGTTCTATACCCAGGTGCACCATTGCTCGAGTGGCATTCGTTTTGATTGGAGGGCATTAACTGGCTGTTCCCAATCTGGGTACCCTATTGACATTCCGCAGAAGAGCATCTCATTTTCTGGAGCTGAAACGAATTCCGTTACTGCTTGATGATGCATTGCCCATGCTTCTTGTGGGCAAGTCCCTAGACCGGCTTCTTCAGCCAAAAGCATAAACGTTTGCAAGAACATGCCCAGATCTGACCATTGTGCTGCACCCATACTTCTATCTATAAAGCAGAAGAACGCTGCTGGTGCTCCAAAGAAATCATAATTCTTAGACATGTTTGCCAATCGTGCGACTTTATCCTCTCGAGGTATTCCAAGTAATGCGTACATTTCTTCACCAAGTTCAAATCGATTCGTTCGATAGGGTTCTTGAAGTTTTGGAGGGTAGATAGGGTATTCCGATTCACTTAATGAGAAGTCAGCTAAATGGTTTTTAAAGTCATCCATACGTTCCCCATTAACGACGTAAATTCTCCATGGTTGGACGTTTCCGCCAGATGGGGCTCGGGCAGCTTTTTGAAGCAATTCTGAAAGTTGAGCATCATCCACGGATCGTGGGATGAAGCCTCGTATTGATTTTCGTTTTTCAACTGCTGTAGTTACGTCCATTTATGCAACTCCTCTGCCATGGTTTGCTAATGCGTTTGAGGAAAGTAGGAATCTTAAAAGGGTAGTAAAGATACGTTTCATGTCCCCTCCTTCTGAAGATATTTTTGGTAACAAGGTAGATGTAGTGCCTACATATAAATAGGGAGGTAGCCAAAGCTACCTCCCTATTTATTATACTTTGAGTCTATTTAGTTGAATTTAAACCATTGACCGGTGACTGGTATCCAGCAGTTCACTGGGGCAGGGCATCCGTTGAATGTTCCATCGGCTCCCTTTGGAGTGCTGCGTGAAGCGAGAGTGAACTCTACAGCTTGCATTTGCGTTGAGAAGTAGTTCTTCCCTGGACCAAATGCTCCCTCACCGTTGGAACGGAATGCTTGAGGTCCTGAGATTCCTTTCATTGCTTCTGCAAATGAATCTCTCGTTGGATTTACTCCAGCATTCTCTAAAGCTTCTTTAATCAGGTACTGCATTGTGCATTCACCGGGTGCATAGTCTGAATTCAGTAGCTCTCCGTCTGCTGTTTCTAACCCAACTTCACCGGATGGCGCTCCTTTGTCGCTTTGACCGGTGAAGATTGGGAAGTGATCAATCCATTCTTGACGACATTGCGCTTCAAATGCATCATCGTCTCCTACGCCACCATCGGGACTTGCATATGAGTCATACGATGTTACGCAGATAGCTCCTTCTGCTGCTGGGTTTGTTCGGCTTGCTCCGAATGGTGTGCAGTTTGAGGATGCTGAGTCAAGGATTGTTCGATCCCATGTTGGTTGTAATGCTCCGACTTCGCCCCAGAAACCAGAAGCGTAAATAAATGGAAGGATTACGAAAACATGATCGACGCCTTCTGCTGTGAATTGTGCGACTGCGGCTGCGCCTTCGGCGTTAGCTGCTGCGTTATCACCGCTTAACGTGTTGACTGTAATCGTAGTTGTTTCGTAACCGGCCCCTTCGAGGATAGTTGATGCTGCTTCACCAGCTGCTGCAATGGGTGGGTTCGTTGAGTCCAAGATACCTACTTTGGCACCTGCTGGGATTAGTCCTTGATTCACGATGAGTTGTGCTCCAGCTTCACCGGCTATTTCAGACGGTGGGTTAAGAGAGAAGAGACGATTCGGCGCTGCGTCAATCATTGCTTGAGATGCAACTTCACCGTAGATGAATGTGGTGTCGTTGTCCTCAGTAAAGCATGGAATAAACGCTTGGCTGAAGCCTGATGCGTTAATAGCCATGAATACACCTTCATCAAGTACGGCTTCTGTACAAGAGTTCTCCATAGTTGCTGGACTTAGAGGGTCCCACGTAATTTGGACACCTTCCACCATCCGGCCGTTAATGCCGCCAGCAGCGTTCCATTCATCAAAATATTTGGTGAAACGTTCTGATAGGTGATCAGTTGTGAGCGCAGCTGGAAGCGGGTAGCCGATATCTATAAGTCCTTGAAGATCTGAAACAACCACACCAATTTTGATGCTGTCTTCGGTTATACCTACATCTGACGCTGTTCGTTCTTCAACTGGCTCTGGTTCGGGCTCTGACGTTTCTTCTTCAGCTGGAGCTTCTTCTTCAGCTGGAGCTTCTTCTTCAGCTGGAGCTTCTTCTTCAGCACTGCTGCTTGATTCGCTACTACTTTCCTCACTGCTGCTTGAATCACTGCTGCTTGAATCATCACTGCCACCACAACTGGCCATGATCATCACAAAGCTAAGAAATATAGCCATGAGCTTTATTAATCTTTTATTCATTTTCCCTCCCGCAAATGAAATCTGTTCACCGGTGATGGCAAACACGTGTATTTTGGTAATTTCGCATAGCTGCGTATGCGTTTAAGACTAGTACTGCCCGAAGAATCGTCAAGCTGATGAGCTGTTTTGGCTCTTCTCAGTGAATTCACCGAGCAAAACTGTGGTATTCAGAGGATCGGGTGCGGCTATGAAATATTCTTTGTATTGAGAAAAGCGGCCTTGGCATTTTGTATTTATTTGTTCCTGATCGTAGTCAAGGTCGTAGTATGCCAGAAGCCCTAACTCTTTTCCCTGAGATATTGCTTCATCAGCATCATCTACTGCAAAAACGATGCCCTTTATCCCTTCACCATTCTTTTCCATCTCATCTCGTACGCGACTTTCAATGCCGGGTATGGGCGAAATAAGTTCAATACCGGATTCCCAAGCCATGGCGACGCGCACTCCAAACGCAGCTGCTTCTCCATCTGTGTTCTCTGGAGCGAATTCTGCTCCTAAAAGTCTCTCAAAGTAATCTTTTCCTTTTTCGAAATCCCAAACACCAATAACAATTCGATTAATGCCTTTTTGTTTCATGTGGCAAACTTAGCGTTATTTGACCTTCTGTGTTTTATCTGAGCCTCCAAAAAAAGCGAATAGCAATATCTGAGCTATGTAGCAACCGATTCCTAGCATCCATGTTGCTTGGATCCCATCAAGTGCCTGTTGTAGTGAATCTGGGCGTCCGATAATAGTAAATGCAAGGGCAACACCGAGTGCTAAGGATAATTGAAAGATTGTTGTTCTCCCTGCTCCAGCCATCCCAAATTGGTCCCGTGGCACGTCCCGCATTGCTGCTCCTATAAGTTGGGCAAAACCAAAACCTGCGGAAAAACCAATCAAGATACCTGGAATGAAAATCCCCATGAAATAGTCAGGTTGGGAATTCGTGAAAGCCAAATGCAAGGCTAAACCTGTTGCGCCGAGGAACCCGCCGATTGTAAGTATTGGCCCGTTACCTATTCGTTCTGCAAGTCGACCAGCTGGCGGTGACACAAATGCTGTTAACAATGGTGCGGGTGCGATAGCAAATCCGGTTTTTAGGACTGACCATCCCCACACGCTTTGGATAAAGGTTGGTAGTGAAATTAACCATGAGAAGAACGCGACCATGAAAAAAACTGTTCCAATCATTCCCACGGAGAATGTTTTCAATTTGAAAAGGCCGAGGTCAAATAGTGGTGCTGAATGCCTCTGTGATCGAATAACGAACGCAGTCACTAAGAGAAAAGCTATTACGAAAGACAAAATAAGATTTAACGATGTCCACCCCCATTTATCTCCTTGCGTTATCGCCAAAATTCCGATTCCAACTCCAAGCGAAGCAAGAGGGACGCTAATAAGGTCAACTTTGTTAGGGATTGAGTCGCTGACACTTTCAGGGACCCACCGCGGACCAAAGATAATGACAAGCCCAGCGACCGGAACGTTAATAAAGAAGACTGCTTGCCATCCAAAAGCGTCAACTAGAAGTGCACCTAATGACGGTCCCAGAGCTGCCGCTAGTCCCCCCATTGCCCCCCATGTACCGATGGCTGTTTGGATTTTTGATGGTGGGAATGCTGCAAGTAGTAATGCTAGTCCTGCAGGATATTGCATCGCTCCTCCGATGGCTTGTAGTACTCGCGCTGCGATGAGGAAATTTGCCGAAGGTGCTAGACCGGCAGCGCATGACGCTATGAGGAAGACAAACAACCCCCAGAAAAATAATTTTTTTCTTCCGTATCGGTCAGCTAACCATCCCGAGACAAGCAATAACGAGGCGACACCGATCGTATAAGCGTTGACTATCCAAGATAATTTACTTTCAGAAGCGTCAGGGAATCCATCTCGTAATTGAGGTAGAGCTAGAGAAATTATTGAGGTTTCAATAGCGATCATGAATGCGGCAATTGATGTGACGGCAAGCGTAAGCCATGAGCTGCGCGGAATTATGTCATTCGCTTGATCCATTTGTGTCCATATTGTTGGTTGACCTTTGGCAACGGTACACGCTCTTTTGTAAATTCGTTGGTTGCTCTTGAAGTTTCAGGTTATTGGTGATGTAAAGTCATCGTGTGGAATCTTTAGGGGAATTGAGTCGATCAATCAGTGGCCGGGTAGCTATTGTTACGGGAGCTGCTAGTGGTATGGGTCGTGCGACAGCGCATCTTTTTAGTGATGAGGGAGCGAGTGTCGCCGTATGTGATGTGAATACTGATGGGGTGATTCAGGTTGTAAATGAGATTTGTAGTGCTGGCGGATCTGCATCGGGTTATGTTATTGACTTAGATAGTGCTTCGGAAATCAATGATCTTATTTCTCGGATACGCAATGATTTGGGACCTATAGATATTCTTGTAAATAATGCCGGAGTTAGTCTCGGTGGGAACATTGATAATGAAAATTTTGAAGATGTCTGGAAAGCGACCTTCTCCGTTAATTTAGATGCGCAGATGAGATTGATTCGTGGTTGTCTCTCCGACCTTATGCGTAATCAGGATGGCCGTATCGTCAATATTGCCAGCACAGAGGGACTTGGCGGATCAGCTCGAATTAGTCCGTATACAGCTTCTAAGCATGGTGTCGTTGGCCTCACTAAGGCATTGGCGGTGGAATTAGGACCAATGGGAGTGACTGTGAATGCTGTTTGTCCGGGGCCCATTCATACGGGGATGACTAACTATATTCCCGATGAAGATAAAGCAGAGTTTGCGCGTAGGCGAACAGCATTAAAGCGTTTTGGGAATCCAGAGGAGGTAGCGCATATAACGCTTGCGTTAGTTCTTCCGTCAGCGTCATACATTACGGGAGCGGCGATACCGGTTGATGGCGGTTTGACTGCTAGAAATAACTAGTTTTTATCCTATTAGGCTAGGTGTTGGGTTCTCTATCTCTAAAATGTTTGCGAGGGACCTTGTTACCATATTCCCAACTGCTGGGTTCATCTCCGGTGGTAGGAGTCCAGAATTCGTAAGACGATCACCGAGTCGTATGAAGATAGCGCAAAATCGCATTATCGCAAATACTTCCCAATAATGGGGGTCTCGTACTTCGTTTCCTGAGACTTTTTCATAATAAGAGGCCTGCTCTTCTCTAGTTGGGTAACCTGCCATCCTTTTCACATTGACATCGTCAAAAGACATCCTGTCGAACATAAGCCACCAGCCAAGGTCAGCTTCGGTTGGGCATAGTGAGCAGGCTTCCCAGTCAACTACTGCAGCTGGTGCGTAATCATCCCAGATAATGTTTCCGAGTCGGGCATCGCCCCAGCTTAAGCCGATGCGTTCGTCATTCGGATTATTTCTTTCTAACCAGTTAAGTGCGTACTCCATGACTGGGTGCTCTCTTCCAGCCAGTTCCTTTTGAACATAAGTCCTGTAGATCTCTATTTGTTTTGCTTGGGTAGGGTCGCCGTTGCAAGGGTTTAACCACTCTAGGTTTGCCTTTTTCCAATCAATGTGGTGGATACCAGCCATTGCCTCAAGTCCTGTTTGGACCATCTGTGTTCGTTGTTGATCTGTTGCCTCATCAACAACAAAACCTTCTTCTGTATATCGAGGGCGATCAGATGGTATTCGTCCATCAACGTGAACCATTACGAAAAAAGGTAGTCCTAAGTATGGTTTGGTGATCAGTTTGCCAAGCGTGGGAATTGGTACATCACTGTTGTTTTGAACAGTGGTCATTACCCGCTGTTGTAACGCGACTGATGTTGCACAATCGGGGGTCTGTATTGGGAACATTCCACCATCTTCTGGTTCTATTCGTGCAACGTATCTTCCGTTGTGAGATTCTTCATTGGTTTGGGATGAAATTTCAAAGAAAACTGTTTCATTGGAGAATCCCGTCGCAACTGGAATATCAATATCGTTTACGACGATGTTGGAATGATCGGGGTGGGCATCGGTGAACCATTGAAGCAGCCCTTCGCTGTATTGGCTTCTATCCATGTGAAATTTTGGAGCGTTTGATGCATCATTCACGAGTCTGTCCTGCTTCACATAGTTGTTCTGTCAGATTCGTGCTGTTAGCACTGAGTCGTCGTCTTCCGAATAGTAGGCCACTTTGGGATCGTATTTAATTCCGCCTTCTTCTTCCCAGCGACGTAGTTCTGCCCTACCCACAACAAACCAGTGAACTTCGTCGGGTCCGTCTGCGAGTCGGAGTGTCCTTTGTGACGTGTACATGTCCGCTAGTGGTGTCCATTGTGATACTCCTGTACCGCCGTGAAACTGGATCGCTTCATCAATAATGTGGCATACACGAATGGGAACCATGGCTTTGACGGCGCTGACCCAGACTCGGGCAGCTTCATTTCCTAGCTCATCCATTGCTTTTGCTGCGGTTAGAACCATGCGACGCATTGATTCAATCTCTATTCTTGCTTTCGCAATGACCTCTATATTTTTCCCGAGACTAGCAATTGGTTTACCAAATGCCTCACGAGTGAGGCCACGTTTAACCATTAGTTCAATAGCTCTCTCTGCGGCTCCTATAGAACGCATGCAATGGTGTATCCTTCCGGGCCCTAGACGTACTTGTGAAATTTCGAATCCGCGTCCTTCTCCAAGCAAAATATTGTCTTTAGGAACACGGCATTCATTAAATCGGAGGTGCATATGACCGTGGGGTGCATCATCTTTACCGAAGACATGCATGGGTCCAACAATTTCTACGCCGGGATTGTCCATGGGAACAAGAATTTGTGATTGCCGTTTGTGAGGTGGACCGTCGGGATTTGTTTGAACCATGCAGATCATGATTTTGCACCTTGGGTCTCCGGCTCCGGAAATATAGAATTTCTCTCCATTGATGACCCATTCTTCTCCATCAAGAACTGCACTGCATGAAATGTTTTTTGCGTCTGAAGAAGGGATGTCAGGTTCCGTCATCGCGTATGCGGATCGAATTTCACCGTTTAACAACGGGGTTAACCATGTATCTTTTTGGTCTTGTGTTCCGACTCGTTCAAGTACTTCCATGTTCCCAGTATCTGGGGCAGAGCAGTTTAAGCTTTCGGATGCGATCGGGTTCTTCCCTAATTCGGTTGCAATATATGCGTAATCAAGGTTTTTTAACCCTTCACCTGTTTCAGCGTCTGGGAGGAAGAAATTCCAGAGGCCTTGTTCTTTTGCTTTTGCCTTAATGGAGTCAAGGAGTTCAAGTTGGCCATCACCGTATCCCCATCGATCTTCGCGACCCTCTCCTAACCGAAAAAATTCTTGGGTGTGAGGGTTAACTTCTTCTTCAATAAATTTCGTGACAGCATCAAAGAGGGGTCGTGCCTTTTCTGACATTCTCAGATCAAACATTTCGGGTGTGGTTTCTAATCCTGCCATAATATTCCTCCGTTAAAATCTATGTATTCACCTTATGTCTATCTTGACCTGATTCACTAAGTTAGAGGAAACGAATCTTAAGAAATTTCTATTTTTAGTCAACTTGACCTATTTTCGTATTAGTAGCATTTCACAGATCGGCTAAGGAAAATTTATGGATAGAGAATCATCTTTGACAGCATTGGATAACTGTTTCACTGATTTTAGTAACCTGCTCAGCAGTCTTGAGGAGAACGATTGGGCAGTTCAATCGCTCTGCCCAGATTGGGATATCAGAGGAGTTGTCACTCACCTTGCCGGTATTGAAGACCTTTTATTAGGTTGGGCTCCACAAAGTGCCGAAGAATGGCCTCCTTTTCAAAAAATGGCTGATTTCGAAAAGGAAACAAGTGGTTTGAGTAATAACGAATTGTTAGAAAAGACACTGAATATTCTTGAATTACGGAGAAAAGAATTATCAGCGTTAGGTGATTCTGCTTGGAATGCTGAATGTATGACTCCTATTGGCCCAGCTACATACGGTCGTTTTATGAATGTTCGAGTATTTGATTTCTGGGTTCATCAGCGAGATATGACTATGCCTTTAGGTATTGATACTGAAGATGATGGAGTACATGCGGAAATTACGTTAGATGAAGTTCATGGCTCTTTGGGGTATATCGCTGGCAAGAAAATCGGTTTGGAAGATGGCATGAGCATTGCTTTTCAACTTTCCGGTGCGATTGAACGTACGCTTTTCGCTGAGGTTGATGGTAGAGCTAAAGTCGTTGATGGGATTGATAATCCGACCGTTACTATTTCTGCGGATATGCGGAGCTTTATCATGTTGGCTTGCGGCAGGATAGACCCGCAGCAAGAAATTGATTCAGGCCGTATTAGTTGGTCTGGTGATGATTCATGGGGAGAAAAAGCAGCTCGGAACCTTCGTTTCACTATTTAGCTATCTTTCATGTTTTTATTGTGTATGTTGTAGATTCTGCTATTAGCGATAATGTCAAATTGTGAGCTTGCGGGATACAAATCTTGACAAATTGGATAACGGTACCTTTGACGTCCTGATAGTTGGAGGCGGAATTAACGGAGCAGTTTCTGCTGCTGCATTATCTGCCAGGGGTGCCTCAGTAGCATTGATTGATCGCGGTGATTTTGCTGGCTTTACAAGCCAGCAATCCTCAAATCTTGTGTGGGGTGGAATCAAATATTTGGAGAATTACGAAATTCCTCTTGTACGTAAATTATGTATGAGCCGTAATCGTTTAATGCGTGCATACCCAGCAAACGTCAAAGAAATCGGTTTTCTTGGTGTGATGGGTGAAACATCACCGTTCCCTCCTTGGCTTGTTGGTGTTGGTGCTTTCGCATATTGGGGTATAGGCAATTTCAAAACAAATGCTCCTCGACCGATGAGTCCGGAGACAGTAGAACGAATCGAACCTGTTATAAATACCATTGGTACAAAGGGCGGTATTGAATACGCTGATGCTTACCTAAAGGATAATGATGCGCGGTTCGTATTTAGTTTTATTCGTTCTGCAATGGATGTGGGAGCGATAGCAGCAAATTATGTTGAATTGATTTCAGCAGAAAGAGCTGGAGGGAAATGGCAGGCTGCTCTGCGAGATGTTGAGTCAGGAGCTGAGCTTTCGGTAAATGCAAAAGTAATTGTCAATGCTGCGGGTCCTTTTCTTGATGGATTAAATACATCATGGAATCTTCGTACTCGTCACCAAATTGTGTACTCGAAAGGAGTTCACTTAGTCGTTGATCAGCTGACGCCTAATGAAAGGGTTCTTGCATTTTGGGATGATAGTCAGCGACTTTTCTATGTTATTCCCATGGGGAATAGATCTGTGATCGGAACTACTGACACTCGTGTTGAGGATCCACATACTGCTGTTACGGATCAAGACCGTGACTTTCTTTTGAGTCAGATCAATGACCGTTTAGATCTTATGACTCCTTTATCAAATGATGACATTATTGCTGAGAGGTCAGGTGTTAGACCATTAGTCGTCCGGAGGCAGTCTAAAGGTTTCAAAGATGTTGATTGGACAGCCCTGTCAAGGAAACATGAAATAGAAGTTGATCATGCGAAGCAAGTAGTATCTATTTTTGGTGGGAAGCTCACTGATTGCCTAAATGTGGGGGAAGAAGTTGCTTCTGCTGTTCAAATGCTAGGTATCCATTTATTACCAGACCAACGACGATGGTATGGGGAGCCAGGTCGAGAATCTAGGCGAACTTTCTTCAGACAAACTCGCGGGATGCGCATAGATGACTTTAATGACCGAGCGGGTTCAGAACCTTTGTCGGAAAGGCTTTGGCGACGCTATGGGAGAAGAGCCTTCGACATGCTTGACGATATCCGAGAAGATCCGACAATGGCTGAAGATGTTCTAGACTCATCTGATTATCTCCGCGTTGAACTTCACAATACTGCGAGCACAGAAATGGTTGTGAAGCTAGACGACTTTCTCCGTCGCCGTAGCAAAATTTCTTTGATTACCCGTGATGAAGATGTTCGTTCCGCAAAGGGGTTACAGGAAGTCGCAGATATTCTCTTCGGTTCTGAGGCGAATAATAAACTGGAAGAGCATTTCGGAACTATTCCAACCCAACCTTTACCTAAAGAATAGAACAGAAGATTATTCTAGAAATTCTGGTTCATCGCGCATAAGTTCTTCCCACCATGTTTGGAATTGGAACCATCCAGCGATCTCGTGTCCTTGCTGGTCATATCCTGACTGAGCAAGATCATCAGGGATCTCTATGGGAGTCCCTGCAGATAATGCGAGAATTTGGCTTTGACAACTACGCTCCAAAGCTACGAACCACCAGACTGCGGAATCAACACTTTCTCCTGCAGTAATGATTCCATGATTTTGATGGATAAGGGCTTTCTTATCTCCTAGTGCTTCAGCCATAGCTTTTCCCACAGCTGTATCCAAGACAACTGCTCCGCTACCAGCAGAACATAATGCTACGTCGTTGAAGAACATCGTGTCGTCTTGGGTAATCATCTTTAGTGGTTGCCCTAGAGAGGAAAATGTTCTTCCATACATAGAGTGACAATGAGCTGCGGCCATCACATCGGGTCTAGCAGCATGGAGTTGTGAATGAATAGCAAAAGCTGCTGCGTTAACTGGTTGATCACCATCAACGACCTCTCCGGTATGGTCAACACAAATTAAATCAGAGACTTTCATAAGTTTAAAGTTTTTTCCGAATGGATTAACCCAGAAGCGATCAGGGAATTCGGGATCTCTGACAGTGATATGTCCTGCAACGCCTTCTGCGAGTCGGAGTCTACCCAAAACTCGTAATCCTGCAGCTAGTCGCTGTTTTCTGTGAAGTCGCTCTGCTTCAAAATCAATTATTTCGTGTTGGTCCGGCCATGAAAATTCATTATCAGCTGTACTGTTACCTTCTTCATTTTCGCTGGCTTTTACATCAGTCATTCACTTCACCTCATTCCATTGTGCTTATACCGTAACCGAATTTTGTCAGTTCTGTCATCTAAATGGCTGGTATTGGTTTTCTGGAGGTAGTCTCGCATCATGTGGATTAGGTGGAATAATTATGGATAAAAAGCTGAATAAGAGCTTTGATCCGTCAAAAAATCCGCCTGCAATCTCTAATGTCGTAGGTCCGATAGATAAGCGACTTATTCACGTATTACATGCTGAGCGAACGAAATGGGTAGCTGTAGACGCATCGCTAGTAGAGCCGTTTGATGCTCTTGAAGCTCTTATCTTTAGCGGTGGGAAAAGAATTCGTCCAGCATTTTTTCACTGGGCGCATGTTGGTGCCGGAGGAGATCCCGACTCTAACGTTGCTATTGATGCTGCTGCTGCGATTGAAATGTTGCATGCATTTGCACTTGCACATGATGATGTGATGGATCATTCTTCCTCTCGTCGGGGTGAACCTTCAATATGGCAACGTTTTGCTTCCTTTCATGCGGATAATGGTTGGGAAGGAAATGCTAAAGAATTTGGAGAAGCAGTTGCTATTCTCGTCGGGGATCTCGCTCATGTTATAGCCGATAGTTTGGTACGGGATTTAGCCCCTGATATTTGTGAAATCTGGAATGAATTGCGACTGGAAGTCAACATCGGACAGTACCTTGATGTGCTTTCGGGAGTGACTAGAACATTTGACCAGGAAGGAGCTCGCAGGATACTTGAGTATAAAACAGGTCGATATTCAGTTCAACGTCCTTTGCATCTCGGTGCTGCGATAGCTGGCCGTTATGAAGAGTTTTCTGAGTCGTTCACTGCATTTGGTCGACCAGTGGGAGTTGCTTTCCAACTACGCGACGATCTTTTAGGTGTTTTTGGAGATGAAAAAGAAACAGGAAAGCCTGTTGGTGACGATTTACGGGAAGGAAAACCTACATCCCTTGTTGCTGCAGCTTTTGAGAGGGCTGACAATAAACAACTCCAGGTCCTTAATTTAATCGGTTCGCATGAATTGACTGATAGCGACGTATCACATATCCAGAACGTCATTATTGAAACTGGTGCTGAGAGGGTGATTGAAGAAGAAATTCGTGAGCTAACTGATATGGCTTTACGTGAACTTGAATCATCTTCAATGAAGCCCGATGCTTTGGATGCGTTGCGCGAGCTAGCATTATTTGTTGCATATCGAAGTTATTAATTAGATTCTCAAAAGTTAGTCAATTGATGGCGTTGTCGTGCCACAATGGGATGGTGGGGTTAAGAAAATTATCTTCTACGAATGCTTTTGTTGTCACTGACTTGGTTGATGTTCCGTCTTTCGGGATTATTCGTAGTGCGAAAAAAATATTGCAAGGTGGAGCTAAAGATCTTGCACGCTCAATGACATACACTTTCGCTTCTTTTGGAATGAAACGAGGAGGAGCATCTGGTGGTATAAACGCTACTCCTGAAGAGAAAGATGAAGCAGTAGAGAATTTCGTTTCTGAAATTGTGGATGACGTTTCCGCTGGAAGCCTAGGATTTGACGCAGGAAAGGGAATAAATCCTTTATCATTTGAAAAACTGAATCAGGTCGATACTCGATCTGATATGCGATTCACTGACCATGGTCTAGATCAGCTTGGACAGTTTTTAGCGGCTCTGGGACCTGTGATTATCGCTGATCAAGTATCTGGCCTTGATGGAAAAAAAGTCGCTATTGAGGGATTCGGCGACCATAGCTCGGCAATGATGGACCTTATCGTTGAACGTGGTGGGACAGTTGTTTCTATCTCGACGCTCTCAGGTTCAGTTAGCGATGCTGAAGGATTAGAAACAAGCGAGGTAAGAGCCGGTTGGAGTGAGAGCGGTATTAATTTTGTGAAGTCATCCGATGGAGAGGCAGATCCGGCTTGGAAAGTGTTTCAATCAGGTGCTGACATTTTATTTGCTGGTTCCAAAATGGGGGCAGTAAGTCACGTCACTGCAGAAAAACTTCAAGTACAGGCGCTAATTCCGCATCAGCCAATACCCTTTACGGCGAGGGCACTCGCAATGCTTCAACGAAAAGGAACTGTTGTTATTCCTGATTTTCTTGCTGTAGCTGGACCGATCTTCGCATCATGGCCGAATGGTGATTCGAGTCCTTCCGACATTATCTCCACTGCGTCGACTGCGATAAGTGGTGTTGTAGAAGAGTCCTTGGAACATGAGGATGGATTATTTTTAGGCGCGTGTTATCGAGCTGAATCTTTTCTTGCCTCTTGGCACGATACGAAATTATTCGGTCGGCCTTTAGCAAGCTAACTACCGTCAACTTTGTAAAAGCACTACAGTCCATGTAACGGTTTGGAGGGAACATGATTATTATTACTGCAACGCTATCTTTTGAGACGCAAGAAGATCGTGATATAACGGTGGCGAAAACCGCGGCTGTGCAGGCAGCAACTCGTAATGACGAGCCCGGTTGTTTAGCATATTGCTTTGCACCGGACCCCGCTGAACCGACACATATTCAGGTGTTTGAACTATGGACCGATGCAGAGAATCTTGCCGCTCACTTTGACCATCCCAATTACTCAGCAATGGTTGAGGTCCTTCATGGATGCGATGGCTTCCTAGCATCTGAAAATCGGTTGTATGTTTCAGAGGATAGGGGGCCTGTCTATGACAGCGATAAGAAATTCCGTTTTGACGCGGTATCACGTGCGTATGGGACTGATACATAATTAATGTCGATGGTGATTGATCTTCATGCCCACGTGGTACTTGAAGAAAGCTTTGGAGCCGCAGGCAAGTACGGCCCGGAATTAAGCTCAGATCCAAAGCTTCAAGAATTCCGAGTTGGTGATTACGCAATACGTGTTCCATACAAAGACAGTGTCTTTATGGACGCACAAAAACGTGTTGACGCCATGGATAGTTTGGGAATTGATTTGCAATTACTTTCACCGAATCCTCTTTCATTCTTTGGACACATTGAAACTGAAGAAGCTCTCCGATTCGCAAGAGCATCAAACGACGCTATGACAAAACATATAAAGCCATTCCCAGACCGTTTGCTCGGTGCTGCTTCTGTTCCTTTGCAAAATCCTGAATTTGCGTGTGAAGAGCTACGGCGTGCAGTACATGATTTGGGTTTAATTGCAGCCTATATAGGCACTGATTACGGGTTTCCGTTGGATCATCCAAAGCTTGATGTGTTTTATCAAACAGTTGTGGACTTAGATATCCCTTTACTAATCCATCCCGCAACAAATAATGGGATACGAGGCGTAGCTGATGAGCGACTTGCACGGTTCGGACTTGACCTGATTCTTGGATATGCATACGAGGAAACGATAGCTGTGGCTTCTCTTGTGCTTGGTGGCGTGATGCAGCGTCACCCGAGACTTGATGTGTGTGTTTCTCATGGCGGAGGAGCGATAGCTTTTCTGAAACAGCGGTTTGAATCTATGGCTACTTTCCTTGGCACAGAATCAACGTTCGCTGAGGATCTGAAATTGTTATGGTTTGATTCGCATCTTGAAGAAGGCCCTGCACATGACCTAGTGGTGTCAACTGTAGGCCAGGACCGGATGGTTTTTGGAACAAATTTCGGTGGCTGGGACACTCCAACGGTAATTACTGATTTTGATCAGAGTCTCACAACCAACGCAATTAAATTATTGCGTCTACCATGGAATGAATAACGTAAGGGGAAACTGTGAAACCGATACTGATTCATAATGCACGGTTATTCTGTGGCGTTGACGAGGAAGTTATTGATGATGGAACGATTTGGGTCGCGAACGGCTTCATTAGATACGCTGGCCCATCTATAGATTTCAAACAAGACGTTCAAAACGTTGAACGTTACGATGCAGCAGGAAAGTTTGTGATGCCGGGCATGATAGAGTCACATGTTCATCTTTCATACAACAATGCGCATCCTCAACAGTTAAATAATCAGCCCTTACCTATCGCCATGCTCGATGCAGTTGATAATGCTCGTGTTTTACTCGGTTCAGGTTTCACATCTGCAATTAGTTTCGGATCAGCTCAAGGTTTAGACGTCCCATTGCGTGACGCTATTAACGATGGGCGAGTTTGTGGTCCGCGACTTGAAGCATCGGATCGTGATTTAGGATCAACTGGAAGTAATGCGGATGGAACTTTTGGTGGTGATGATTCTAAGAAAATAATTGCAGATGGGCCGTGGGCTATTCGTAAAGCGGTCCGTTCTCTAGCGAAAAAACGATGTGACATCGTAAAAATTTTCTTGGATGGAGAAGCGTTAAACGAATACGCTCCCCCAGGTGTGCTGACCTACAGCGATGAAGAGGTAGATGCAGCTGTAAGCGAAGCTCATATACGGGGCATGCGAGTTGTTTGCCATTCACGTTCCGCAGCAGCGGTGAAGCAAGCTGTGCGCTTTGGTGTGGATATTATCGGTCACGCTAATTACCTTGATGAAGAAGCTGTTTCAATGTTGGAAGCTGAACGACACCGCATATTTGTTGGCCCAGGAATAGCATGGGAAGTTTCGTTGCTGGATAAAGGAGCTCAACTGGGGCTACCGCGTGATGCTATGGAACAACGAGGCTACCAGCGTGAAGTTGATGAAACGATCGCATCAGTTAAGAGGCTTCGTGAAAGCAATGTTCGTGTGTTAATCGGAGGTGATTATGGTCTCAATATCACGCCTCATGGAACGAACGCTAAAGATCTAGAATATTTCGTTGATTTATTTGGGATGTCTAACGTGGAAGCATTGTTATGCGCTACCCGCGATGGAGGTGCTGCTGCGAACACGGATGGTATGGTAGGCACACTTGAGCATGGCAAATACGCTGATCTCGTTATTGTTGATGGGGATCCTTCTATTGATGTAAGAGTTTTACAAGACCATGACCGGATTATTGGTGTGATGAAAGCAGGGTTATTGCATCATGGTTTGCTTCGAAATAACCCCTATGCGTCGCTAGAAAATACGATTGAAAACAGAGATAATATATAAGCCGTTGAGAAATAAAGGGGGAAAGAGATGATAGTTATTGCAGGTTCTTTCAGGTTTGATGATGGAGTCACTGAAGATGTGACGGCGGCATGCAAATCAGTTATGGAAGCAACGCATCAGGAAGAAGGGTGTCATGAATACATTTTCTATCCTGATCCATTAGATAGCAATATCTTGCGTGTGTTTGAAATGTGGGAGGATGCACAATCACTCAATAATCACTTTGGGACTAGTCACGTAGATACGTTTCGGAAAGCGATGGGTGGGTGGACTATCTCAGAGCGAGAGATCAAAAAATTTGAGACAGATTCCTTTGAGTCAATGTGAGCGGAGAATCATGAGCCAACTAACAACACCTGAACTTTTTGATATGTCTGGTCATGTCGCAGTCATAACTGGCGCTGGACGAGGTATCGGGGAGGGAATCGCTAAGTCTTTTTCTGAAGCGGGGGCATCTGTTATTGTCGCCGCCCGAAGAACTGAAGAAATAGACCGTGTAGCGGCGGAAATTAATGAATCTGGTGGTTCTGCTATAGCTGTCACTACAGACGTCACCGATGATGATGCTGTGGAGAATCTTGCGAAATCAGCGATTGCAGAATACGGCAAATTAACTACATGGGTGAATAATGCAGGGGGATCTCCGATGAGGATGCCGTTATCGGACTTGCCTCGTGAGGAATGGGATCGCACAGTGGCCTTGAATCTCACATCTATTTATATCGGATGTATCACAGCGGCCAAATACATGACAAAGGGATCAATTATTAACATCACTTCCGGAGCAGGTTCAGGCCCGGTTCCTGGAAGCGGGCATTATGGAGCGTCAAAAGCTGGAACGAATTCTTTGACATGGACACTATCAGCTGAATTAGCTCCTGATATTCGAGTCAACGCTGTTGCTCCTGGAGCCATTCCGACTGAAGTCATGATGAAAGCTATCGGCAAAAACGAAAACCAACTAGATGAGATATTAAATGAGTGGAATATTCCGTTAGGTCGGTTAGGGACACCTCAAGATATAGGCGCAGCCTGCCTGTATTTAGCTTCGGACGCTGCAAGTTGGGTGAGCGGTGAAATTCTTCGAGTTGGTGGTGGAGCAAAAGCCAGATAGGCGATCACGTTCTAACAGAATTTCCTTCATAGACGTCATAAAAAATTGACGGGAACAAAATAGAGCACTTAGACGTCAAAGCATGTACACACCAAGTGGTTTGTGGTGATAGGAAAAATCTGTAGGAGTTTACCTATGTTAGATAAGGGAAATAAGAGTTTTGGATTAATTCTTCTAGGGCTCACGATGCTTGCGGGGCTGTTTGGGTGTTCAGATTCTTCGTCTAACGCACCAGAGGAGAATGACCGGGTAATCATCGGTGAGTCTGGATCTGGTGCAGCACGGTGTGAAGCATTAAGTATTGAATGCGGGTACGGATACGACTATCAAGCAAACCAGACTGTTGATTTGTGGGAATTGAACGCTGATGGTTCTGCTTGGCTTCTAAAAGAGGAATATGCAGATGGGGGTGTACGTTGTGAAGCACTTACAGAGTCTTGTGGTTGGCGATGGTTTCCAAATACTGAAACATATATAGATGTGTGGGTTTTTGATTATGGTTCGATGAAGTTTATTGAAAACCCTGATCTTTCATCTATCCCTAAGGGTTTGCAACCTGGAGATCCACCGGTTAAACAACCTGGAAGAGAAAGCTAAAATTGTTATTTCCTAATCGTTTCAAAGACGGACGGTAATGCATGCACTGGTTTAGGTTCAGGGTAAATTTGTGCCATCTCTGCAATGAAGCTTTTGTCTTCAATGTTGTCTTTGGTAAGCCGAAGGTCATGTCCGTGTTCTTCCAAGTCAGCATTAAATATCGTTAAAACATCCTTGATTGATAATGGATTCGCTTGTTTATGCTTTTGCTCTTCAATGTTTGTGTATACATTTGCTTTCCATAAAACTGACACACGATATTCGTTAAGCGGCGCCTCATAAATTTTTTCATCATGGTCGGTTACCACCCATGTCTTATCGTCTGTGGGGAGAAGTTGCGCTGAGGGAGTTACGAGAACTGTTCCGTTATGAAAAGGCCCGACTGGACCTACTTGGTGGAACATTCCGTGGTTATCTCCAAGAAGGGCCGTATTTTTCATATTTCCGACGTGTTCTGTTGGTGGGTTATCGGGCCCTTTGGGCCAGTACAAGAGTCCGCCCCCTTCTACATCGTCGAGCCACCATATCGCTGTTGCTTGAACGATTTCGTATGCGTTAAAAAGGTGAGACCACGTCATTGCTCGTAACAGCCACATGGGTGTATTTGCTCGTTCGCGTCCGTGAAATCGTGAATTATCAGTATGAGCGGGACCACCATCGTTTATTGCTGCCATGATGTTCACGTAGACGCTGTGTGGTTCTATGATGTCGGCGTTATAGAACGCTTTTGATTGATTGATGTATGTGTCGTTGTGGAGAAATATTTCTGATCCTTCTGCGATAAATGTGTCATGAACCCAGTCATTTTGGAACCACATGGGACGAGTTTTAGCGTGGGGGTCAGCTCCAGGATTGTACCAGCCACCAAGTGGTGTGTATGGGGCATGGGCTGATAAGAGATCGTGGACCTGTTGAAGATTTGGGAAAACGTCTTGGAGAATAAGGGGTTGGTCAGCGTAGCTCAACATTTATGTGAATGTAAGGCCGTCAAAGTCTTCACTTTCCACCCATTCCTGCAGATAATTAAAGAACGCTACAGACCCTTCTGGGTAGCGTGCTGAGCTGAACAGGTCACGGTCGGTTGTCGTGTGCCCTTCGTTATTGTAGTAACCGGGTGTGCAATTAGCGAGGAAACCTCGGTCTTGGACTTCCAAGCTATTCACCCATTGAGTTTCAGCTTCGAGAGTAGGTTCAAGAGTTTCGTATCCCTTATCTACACATTCCCGAACCATTGCTGCTATGGCGGTAGAGGATTCACTGAAGTTATGCGTCACGTTAGCTACAAGATTTCCGCCTTGAGCTAAGCCAAGTATGAACAGATTTGGGAACCCGTGAATGTTGATGCCGTGAAGACTTTTCATTCCATCGCTCCAATGATCACTTAAGCTCTCCCCTGATTTTCCATATGTTTCATAGTGCGCTGTATGCACAATATGCACTTCAAATCCGGAAGCGAGAACTATGCAGTCAAGTTCATAGTGCTGACCATTGGCCCATATGCCAGTTTCATCTATACGTTCAACTCCGCTACCGTCCGTATCTATGAGATGAGTTGATGGATTATTGAAGGATTGGAGGTACTCGTCATGGAAGCATGGTCGTTTACAAAGTTGCCGATACCAAGGTTTAAGCGCTTCGGCAGCTGAATCATCAGTGACGATGGAATTGACTCTGGCACGGATTTCATTCATCTTTTCATCATCAGATTCGCTAAAAGCTTCTATCCAAACATCGTCAAGGCTAGCTCCAGGAGTATCTTGTATTTTATTAATAATGCGATCTCTTATACGAATAGCGATGTCTGTCCAGCCATCTTTGACTAGATCTTTATCAGCGAAACCGCCTGATTGAAGGGTGGCAAAATTGAGTAACCATTCTCGTTGCCAGCCTGGTTGAAGGTCTTTGAAATCATCGTTGGAGAGTGGACGGTTATTTCGTATATCTATTGAAGAGGGAGTGCGCTGGAATACGTATAAATCGCCAGATGAGGCTGAGAGGTGAGGAATGCATTGAACTGCTGTTGCGCCGGTTCCGATTATCCCAACTCGTTTATCAGCTAAACCTTCCATACGTTGACCAGTTCTGTCACCACCCGTGTAGTCGTAATCCCAGCGAGCTGTGTGGAACATGTGCCCTTTGAAATCTTCTATTCCTTGTATTCCTGGAAGTTTTGGCTTTGATATAGGACCTGTCCCCATAGTAAGGAACTGAGCTTTAAGTTCATCTCCTCGATCGGTTTTGATTATCCACCTTTTAGTTCGTTCGTCCCATCTCGCTTCTTCTACGCTTGTTGAGAAAAGCGCTCCTTCGTAGAGATTAAACGTTGAAGCTATACGTTTAGCGTGTTCGTGTATCTCAAAGCCTTGTACATATTTTTCGGATGGGAAATAATTCGTTTCTTCAAGAAGAGGTAGGTACACCATGGCAGCTGTGTCACACATGGCTCCTGGGTAGCGGTTCCAGTACCAGACACCTCCGACATCTCCCCCACTTTCGATTATAGTGACATCTTCAATTCCAGCTGCTTTCAGTCGGGCGCCTGCGCATAACCCTGCAAACCCTCCTCCTATAATTGCAACAGTTGTTTCATCTGTTCGTGGTTCTCGTTCTTCTCTATTGATGTATGGGTCTTCAAGGAGGTGAGCGAAACGTCCCGAAGGTTTAAGATACTGATTTGGCCCGTCGTTTCGAACGCGTTTATCCCGCTCAAGTTTGTAGCGTTCTCGTAACTGTTCTGCTGATAGATTATTTTCAGTAATGCTCATTGTTATCTACTTGTACTGTAGTGGGTTAGTACAAAACTGAAAATTTATGTTACCAACCGCCGCCACCGCCGCCACCGCCGCCACCGCCGCCGCCACCACCGCCGCCACCACCGTCCATAAATCCGAGACCTCCACCGAAATCTCCAGCAATGTGACTATCAAACGCGTGTGCGGCGGCAGCAAAGAACAATACATCTTCATATCCATCGTCTAGACCGGCGGCTTTGCGGTTATAGCTTTTCAAATTATTATTCCAGTGATCAATTTCTCCTAATGCGACTGCCCACGCGGTGTAAAGTCGTAACGTTCCATTCTCTGCAGCTTGTTGCACATGTTTTGCCTCAGATGTTTTTATGAACTTTTTAAACCCTTGTATTTGAATCCATAGGCCAGAACCCTTGGGAGACCGAACAGCTAACTCCCAACCTCGATAAATGTAGGCGATATACATTCCAAAGAGGAAGGAAAAGAAAAGTGCTACCGGCATAGAAAAAAATGCGACTATTGCTGAAAGGCTCAAAAGAAGCAAGAATGAAATTCCGGTTCCAAGGTGTTCTCCAAACGCAGCTTTTTTGTGAAACCATAGGTCTGAATGTTCGTACCATTCTTTTAGCTCTTCCCCTAATTTGTCCCAGCCGTAAGCGAAATCTGTCTTTGTGCGTAGCTCGCTTGTATGTTCTCCTATTTGTTTCATGTCAAGAGTTGGTTGATTTATAGCCGCGTTTTTCCCAAAAATTTCTCTCAAGGGTTGAGATTCCGGCGGATCTGACGACACGTACTGATATCTTGATCCATCTTTACTTTTTAGCTTGAGTGTCCCATCAACGACCTGTTGTAAAAACCATGCCTGTTTGGCTTCTCGAGTAACTTCTTCATTGATAAGAATTGCCCCATGGTAAGGGGTTACATTGTCAGGTGGCACAACGCTGAGAGTTACAAGTTTATTCATGTCGGCATAACTCAATGCTTTTGATGGCCCATCATTAGAATCAGCAAATGCAGCTTCGGTAGCGCCTCCGCTTCGGACGATATCTCTACCCCTGTAGAGAAGAAATTGTGTAACTCCTACTTTTCCTAAGATTGCGAGAAGTATGGCAATAACGACATTAGTGATGTTGTTCCAAAGAGGATACCTACCATCATTTCCCGTTGGGGCTTTCGGCGGAGGTAAAAAATCTGTCGATTCTGTAACAGGCAAAGTGGTGCGTTGCGCTGCGATGAACAAGCCTGTTCTATCTGCAATATTATCGGCTGTCACTATTACAATATCTCCAACTTGGTTGATGTCGCATCCAGGGTTTGAAGATGAATTTCCTCCAATGAATCCACAAGTTGGGTTTTCTAAGAGTTGTGGATACCGGAGTTGGATTGTTGCTGAGTTAATGTCCCATTCCCATCTCTCTGGTATTGCGTTCCAACAAATAGTTTCTCCAGATAAGCCGCACTGACCCGTTCTATCTAATATTTTCGGTTTCAATTCGTATTCGATGATGTATCGGTGAAGTCCGTAATTATCGATGTTTGGTTCACCGATGCGGAGACAAGTCCATCTAACCCCTGGATCTTGAATGCATCTATTTCCGAATTCGGAGATTTCCCTGTAGTTCAAAATTTTCCAAAAATCAGGTGCGTGAGGGGACTCCACAGAATTGATACTCTGAACGTCGGGGATATCTCGATAGATGCCGCGTTGGGATTTTCCGGTGAAATCAGTATCAATAATCTCTAAGATATCTACCGAACCATCAGCCGAAATTTCAGCTGTGGTATAGAAACTTTTTGTTTCCTGAGGCTTCATTGAATATCCGAACCCAAACGCAAGAGCAACTCCGATGATGCTGAGGCTGCTGAAAATCCATGATCGAATTGTTCGGTTTCTTTTCTTGATTTTAATCATGCATTGAACCGTTTCATTCGGTCATACCGATAGCCCATATATGTATTGTAACTTACATTTATTATGCAGTGAATAAATTACCTATTCAGGTGGCTCAAACCATGGAAATCCAGGAAGATTCCCGACTGTGGTGCGGAGTCGTTGGTTCTGCTCTTCTTCCCGCTTTTCCATTTCTTCCTGTAGGTCTTCGAATGCGTAGCGTTTTTGATCTGAAGTGAGGAGTTTACGAAACAGTGCGTCAATTCCGGGATTCAGCATACTCTGATGGTAGATCCCTGATATGACAGCGAGGAGGATGCAATGGTTGATTTAGGTCAGGGTTTATAAAGGTTGTGTTCTCCGACGTCTGCAAGTTTTTGTTGCCCTATAAGAGAGAGTGCATCCTTAGTTTCTTGATTCAGGAGATCTAAGACATCAGTAACGCCTTGTTCACCATTAGCGGCTAAACCCCAGAACCAGCACCGTCCAGAACATGCTGCTGACGCTCCTAATGCGTGAGCTTTGACAATATCCTCACCACGTCGTATTCCACCATCAAAAAAGAGTTCTACCTTATCTGAAATTACTTCTCTGATCTTTGGAAAAACAGCTGCTATTCCGGGGACACTATTGAACTGACGACCTCCATGGTTGGAGACAATTATTCCATCTACTCCGAGATCTTCAGCAGTTACTGCGTCATCAGGATGCATTATTCCTTTGACAAGTAGCGGTCCACTCCATTGATTCCTTATTCGTTTTAGGTCATCCCATGTTTTCGATGGATCATTTAATTCATTATTGACGTATTGACCTATCGAACTTGCATCGTCGCCGGAAGTGACATCGGTTAAGTTCCCGAAAGTTATTGCAGGATTTTTGATAATACCAGATAACCATCTGGGCCTAGATAGATATTGCATGTATTGACCAGGTTTAATAGTCACTGGCAGCGACATTCCATTCTGCAGATCTCTTTTTCTTTTCCCAACAACAGGTACGTCAACTGTGACTATAAGAGCTTCGTAGCCAGAAGCTTTGGATCGCTCAATTAGCGAATCTATAACCTGCTGGCTTTTCCATAAATATAACTGAAACCACAGTCTTCCTTGAGACTCCTGAGCAACCTCCTCGATAGAATTTCCCGATCCTGTGCTAAGACAAAATATTGCTCCTGCCTGATGTGCTGCGCGAGCAGCGGCGATTTCCCCCTCTGGGTGAGCCAGAGTAGCAAGACCTGACGGAGAAAGAATGAGGGGATTGGAAATCGGTTTGCCAAAGATAGTTAAAGAGGTATCTGGCTTGGACACATCTACTAGATACTTAGGTTGGAAAGTTACATCATCAAGAGTGGTTCTATTAGCTTTTATTGCGTGTTCTTCCCCAGCACCACCGTCAATGAAATCCCAGACGGAACGCGGCAGTCTTTTCTTCGCGATTTCTCGTGAATGATCAACTGTTTGGATTGTGGCACTTATTTTTTTACGAAACGTTATTAGTTTCTTGATTTCCCGTAATTTCACGTGTTCCTAATACTCAATGCATCCCTTAGAACAATGAGATTATATGACCTGTGCGCAAAGATCCATTGGTTCAATAGTGTTTCGTATCATTCGGAAGGGGAATACATAGTGGGGAACCTGACTCGGTCACCAAGGGCTACGCAGCATGAGTTTAGAACTTTTCCCGTTACGCCTCCTCGCCAGTGGGGTTTCAAAGCTTCACGAAGGCCTTGATATAGTCTGTCCATTTGAGCACAGGGTTTTGTTTCCCCCGTTATTTCTACTTTGAGATCACCGATTACGAGAATTTTTCCTTTAGAGTCTTCGAAGTCTAATTGGTCGACGAGAAGGTTTGCGCGTCGGTACATGGGGTCTAATTGTTGCCCAATTTCTTCCTGTGCATCATTCCAGTCAGTAAGAGAGAGGATGGTAACTTGACGGTGTTTAGCTTTTCCACCAGCACAACCTTGAAGCCCATGCCCCATGATGCATTCAATGGATTTATGGGATGCCATTTGCTCACCTTTTGCTGGTTTGGTCCATATGTTTAATAGTTCAGCCATGCCATATTTGTATCACGAAACCGTAACTACTATCCCCCCAATGAAAATTAGGATCATGGCTAAAATTACTTGTCTTGTTCGCTCACGTGATCCGAAAAACCATCCGCTGAGCAGAACAATCGCGACGTTTTGAGCCGCAAGCGCTAATGGTGCAACAATATTTACTGCTCCTTTATTGAGGGCTTCCAGCAACAGAGGTAACGCTAATCCGATCATAATTCCAGAGGGAATAAATTCTGGGAGAGCTTTTCGTGTTTGGATTTTCCAAATAGGGCCAAATTTTATAGAGACGAAAACCCATAGTGTGATTGATGCAGCGACCAGTACGACTGTTCCTGACCACCATGCTGAAACATCGGTTCCGATATTGAAGTGTCGTGCTACGACATCACGTATCGCGAACGTTAACGATGTCGCTATCGCGAATACGATGCCGATCTGTCGAAACCGTATTCCTTTTTCCCAACTAATCAGGGCACTACCCAAAACGGTTAATAGTGTTCCAATCATGATCGTCGTTTTCCAAGACTCGTCTAGAAAAATAACAGCTAATAGGACAGAGAAAACTGGTGATGTCCCAATAAGGATTGACGTGCGTGCCGGCCCGATAGAACCAATTGAGGACACGAATAACCCTTGTGAACTTCCTGGGGCGATCATTCCCACAATCGCAAATTTCCAAAGAATATCAGAATCTGGAAGAGGGCTTCCGGACAATAGCGCCAAAATTAGACAAACAATTGCAGCGATGGATACTCCCACGGTTGCTCCGACAAGAGCTGAAGCGCGTGAGCGATTAAGAGCCCATTTCACAATGGTTATATTCGTTGCCCAGCAAACTCCGGAGATAATTGCAAGAAGAGACGCTGTCTCCATTTCTTATTTGGCCGATTCAAGCACGCGCTTATAAGTGGAATGGTAATGATGAAGGGCTGGTTCGTTGCGGCCAAAAACTACTGATTTAAGTGTCTGACTATTAGCTGTTACTTGTTGACTTGCGCTGACGGCGTAGTCTTCGTCACGAATCACTTGAGCGAATACATGTGAAATCATTGTAAACATCTGTCTCATTTCATCATTCGCTGATATTTCAGGTCGTAGATAAAAATTAATGAGAGAACGATGTTGCCCGGGTTCCTTAGGGTCTGGGTAGGCCCTAAGGAGATATAGGCCTTCTTGGGAAGGCATAAGTTGAACATTCGGGAAGAGCCAATACACAGGAAGCGTAGCAGTTGTTATATCCCATTCGCTCTCAGGAAGTTGTCTCATATCGTCTATATCTCGGCGACATAAAAGCATTCGATGGTTATTCCCAAACGTGTCATAGCACTGGACGTTCCCATGGAAAGCGTTATACAACGTTGTTTCATGGAGCGAACTGAAGTGATACGTTTCCCCGAACGTATCCATGGCTAGCTTCCAGTTGCACGCAATGTCGTATACATCGTTTCCTAAGTATTCCAATTCTCCAAGGTTCCATAGCGATAACTCGTCAAGGAGTTCCTGAGTCAAAAGTTCTTTCAAGTTGATTTCACCGGTTGGATCTGGATGAACCCACAACATTCCATATTTTTCTAGACTTGGGAGTTCCAGAAGACCCAGTTCGTTCATGTCAACTTCCCCAAAATGTTCTTGTTTAGGAAGACCAACGAGCGTTCCTTCTGAGTCGTACGTCCACCTATGGAATTGGCAGGTAAATCTGCGTGCTTCTCCACGGTCTCGTTGCTCAACAATGACTCCGCGGTGGCGACAGGAATTTACAAATGCACGAAAGATTCCATCTCGGTCACGAACAGCGAGTACTGGAGTTCCCAGGTCATTTATTGTCAGGAATGAATTTATTTGAGGTAAGTCTCCTGACAGCCCAACTAGTTGGGGTGTCCTTTTAAAAAAGACTTCCCTTTCTTGATCTGCAAGTATTGGATCCACGTACGTGTTGGTAGGGTTCTCAAATAATTCTCCAGCGTCAACATTGGTTCCGGAATCAAGTCGGTGTAAGAGTTTCTTAATTTGGTGAACCTGCTCATCTTTATCCACCCTTTTAGAGTAACAAGAGGTCACAAAAAGTGACAGTTATGAGATAATTGTATATTGACTACACGCTGTTGAGATATTTATTAGGTTCGTTTCTAACAACACATAGGTGGAAGGGGGGTTACCTTGCACTATCACGTCTATACGCCACCTTGAATGAGTAAATAATACTTATACGAGGCGCCAGCGTGCATGTGAAGTGTTTAACTACGCAGTACGCTGGCGCTTTTATTTTTTCGTTTTTGTATGTTTAAAGATATTGATAGGTTTTTGATGGAAGACACAATGATCACTACTCTTCCTCTATGAACCAAGATATGCAGAACCTCAAAAAACTTAATTTCAGGGCAGGGTGCCTTCACTTATTTTCTTTTGTCTTAATCCTGATTCTTTCAAATGATGCTTCGCTCCCTGTAGTCGCAACGTACTTGACAGAAGCTCCTGGAACAGGAAATTTTTCTGATCCAATTACTTTATTTAACTTAAATATCAGCTACATGGTTGCTACATTCATGGCCCTATCAGCCTTTTTTCACTTTTATATCTGCCTTCCGTCGACATTCAAAAAATACACTTCAAACCTTAATCGAGGCATTAATTCATACCGTTGGATTGAGTATTCAGTCTCCTCTACGTTGATGATTATTGTCATTCTGCAGTTAAACGGAACATCGGATTACATTGCGTTACTTGGGGTAGCTGGTGTGAATGTATGCATGATCTTATTTGGTTGGTTGCAAGAACGATATATTAAGACCGGTAATGGTGACCTCTTGCCTTTCTGGTTTGGTTGTTTCGCTGGTTCAATTCCATGGATCGCTACAGTCTTTAATTTGATAGCTCCTAAAGGTCCACCAGAAAGCACAACGCCAGGTTTCGTATATGGGATTGTTATATCAATCTTTATTTTCTTCAACTGCTTTGCTTTGGTGCAATGGAAGCAATATCGGGCTAAAGGTCGTTGGGCGAATTATCTCTATGGAGAACGGATTTACATCATTCTTAGTTTTATAGCTAAGTCACTTCTCGCTTGGCAGGTCTATTCAGGTTCATTAGCAAGTTAGCGATCGTTCGCTTACCTTCATTTCTTAGGTTTGTTGGCGCCTCTTCGCGCTACGCTTGAGCAATGTCCTCTCCGCTACCAATTACGTTTTTGCAGTCTGCATCCAGGTTGCATCAGTTGCCTGATCGGGTTCTTGAGTTGGCTATCGTGGGACGTTCAAATGTTGGAAAGTCATCGTTGATTAATGCATTAGCGAATCGAAAGAAATTAGCGAAGACATCAAAAACGCCTGGGGCGACTCAATTAATAAACGTGTATGAGTTCTCTCCGGAGGGGTCTGGTCATTGGTTGGTTGATCTTCCCGGCTATGGATTTGCCAAGGCTCCAAAACAAGAGATGGAACGTTGGCGAAGAATGATTGAGGAATACTTGATGGAGAGCGAATCATTGGGGGGGACCATTGTTTTGATAGATAGTTTGGTTGGGCCTACAGAACTGGATTTACAGATGGTTGATTGGCTTGACCATATTGATCTTCCCTATCGTTTCGTTGCGACAAAGTCAGATAAAGTTCGTTCCTCAAAAAGTAGTAAGCGGCGTCAGGAATTAACGTCAAAATTGGGTGTTGAGAAGAGTGATATTCTCTGGGTTAGTGCAGAATCAGGGAACGGTATTCCGCAGTTGCGCTCTGAAATAATTGACTATTTTGAGTCTGAAGATTGACCGCTTGCCTTAAGAAACACCTTTCTCAAATCTTCTAACCCTGCTGGTAGCTCAATTGGGGGATCAGGTAGTTGAGTAACGTCTTTATCAGAAAGAACTTCTTGTAGTGCTTGTGGGTCGTCGCTCCATGATCGTGGATCTCCCATCATCACCTCATACAGTTCAACTCCTTCTTCTCCAGCTACGAAAGGTCCGAAGTCTGCACCGAGTGGAAGTTCAATGTGGGTTCCGGGACCGCACAGTCGTCCCCCACACGTAAATTCGCCTTTTAAAACGGTAAGTACGTGGGGACTGTAATGACCGTGCTTTCGGACGATCATCCCTGGATCCCAGCGAGCAAACAGGGCAAGGTACATTGGGTCTTCAGAGAACGCCACCCACTTTTCCCAGACATGTGATTCTGTTCCATCTGGATTGCGCTGACTCTTTACCGGAATCCATGGAACCTCCGCGTCATCATTTATATCAGTAAAGGATGGCAGAATGCCTGCAATTCTTGGGTTACTCATGTGGGTTCATTTCATGTTTCTTGTGGCGATCCATCAAAGTTAATGACTTTTCCCCGATTGATGCTGACCCAGTCTCGAGCTTCTAGATATGGTCGGAACGTTTCCGCTATTCGTCCTTGGTCTTGGACTGACTTTAATTTTTGCATCTCATAGAGATCCGGAAACTCCAGCCATGAGACGACTGTGTCCCAAAGCCGCATCGCTCTTTCCCCTTCAGGAGGGTCAATAAGGACAGGTCCGTAGAGTGGATGGTCTCCGAAGAATAGCGTTGGGACTCCGTAGCCACCCGCATCAATGACTCTTTGATGATCGTCTTTGATTTCATTGTGTGTTGATTCATCGTTAAGTGATTCGTCAACAATGTTTGGGTCCATTCCGATTTCTTCAAGAAGGTGGCGAGCGACGTCAGGATCGTGTGGCCGTTTCCCCTCTTCGTGGAGCGCTCGACCCGATCGCTCATACCATTTATCTAAATTTTCCATGCTTTGGCGGCGAAGGATTGCCCCTATTCGCATCATTGACCATCCATACGACCAGTCTCGTTCCCATGGATGTTTCTTTCCTTCTCGTAAATTGACTTCCTCCAGACTGAAAAATTTCCAGTTTATAGCTAACCCATTTTGTGCTCGTACGTTTCTGATCCACTTTGATGTTTGATACGCCCAGGGACACATCACATCAAAATGGAAATCTACTTCTGTGGGGTTGCTACTCATGCTTTCCTTTCGGTGCCTTTTCCTATTGTTGTCGGAGAAGTAGGTGATGATCAAGATGAGAGATCAGGAAGTGTCGGCTAGATTAGATTATGAGACATGATGAATACTGAACATCACCCCGCATTTGCTCCTCTGAGGCTTGGACCTATTGAGCTACGTAATCGCGTTATTAAAGCGGCAACCTTTGAGGGTATGGCTATTGACAATATGGTCACCGATGCGCTTATTGATTTCCATAAAGCTTTCGCTCAGGGGCGTATAGGGATGACAACTCTTGCATATTGTGCGGTGTCACCTGATGGGCAGGGCGCACCTAATGAAATTGTGATGCGGGAAGAAGCAGTTCCGGGGTTGCGTTGTTTCGTAGACGAGATGCATGGTCTTGATGTAGCTGCTTCCATTCAACTCGGTCATGCTGGCCCTGTAGGAATAGGGGTCGGCGGGCCTGCATTATCTGCATCAAAGGTTTTTTCAAAAACTCGGTTCAAAAACACAACCCAAGCAGATGATGAGCAGATTCAACGGGTCATAAATGACTTCGTTTCTGCAGCCGAACTTGCTGTTGCGAGTGGGTTTGATTGTATTGAACTGCATTTTGGGCATGGTTATCTGGTAAGTAATTTCTTGAGTCCCAAACTCAACAAGCGAAAAGATGAGTGGGGTGGTTCCCTTGAAAATCGTGCGCGTTTGGCTCGAACAATAGCGAAAAGAGTGAAGGAAGCTATCCAAGATAATGTTGCGCTCATTGCGAAACTTAATTTGGATGATGGGGTAAAGACTGGTTTCCATGTGAATGAATGCGTTGAAGTCGCAAAAATGCTTGAGAGCGATGGAACGCTTGACGCTATTGAATTAACTGGTGGAAGTTCGTTTGAGAATCCAATGTATTTTTTCCGTGGGGATGTGCCTGTACATGAAATGGCAGAGATCTTCCCGAGTCGCATTATGAAAACCGGTTTCAAGCTAACAGCGAAAAAATTCATGCCGTATTACCCGTTTGAGGAAGCGTACTTTCTGGAACAGGCAAGACTTGTTCGTGAAGCCGTGGATATGCCGTTGATTCTTCTCGGTGGCATCAACAACTTATCTACTGTCCAACTAGCTGTTGATGAGGGGTTTGATTTCGTTGCGATCGGTCGGGCCTTATTGCGAGAGCCTGATCTCGTGAGGCGTTGGGAAGAAGGAAATGATGCTGATGGGTCGTGTATCCATTGCAATAAGTGCATGCCGAGTATTTATCAGGGTACGCATTGTTGGATTGTGCCCGAAGAAAGCCGACCTGGTCATGATAAGTGGCCTCGTCAAGCGCAGAAAGTAGGTCTCAGTGATTGACGTTGAAAATATTGGAAGAGTCCGACTATTGCGTTTGAATAGGCCGGAGGCGAAAAATGCTTTCAATGAGGCTCAGTATGACAGTCTTACTGAATTGCTTCTTGAGGCAGAGGATGATTCAACTGTTGCAGTGGTAGTTATTACTGGTCAGGGGGATAGTTTTTCATCGGGAACTGATGTTGTTGAGTTGGGGCAACGGATGGCTGATCCATCGTTCACACCGGGTAAACACGGCTTTCCCGGTTTGGCAGATACGTTGGTGAACTTCTCGAAGCCTTTAGTGTGCGCTGTGAATGGCATTGGGTTAGGTATCGGGGTAACAATTCTCGGATTATCTGACCTTGTTTTTATGGCGCATGGAGCTCGTGTGAAATGCCCATTCACGGACTTAGCGTTAGCACCAGAAGCTGCCAGTAGTTTCACCTTTCCTGCGATGATGGGAAGACAGAATGCAACGTGGACACTATTAAGTTCACAGTGGCTTTCAGCCGAAGAATGTTTTTCGATGGGATTAGCTTTTAAGCTCTGCTCAGATGACGAATTGATAGATGTAACAATGGAACATGCCCAAGTGTTAGCTGCGAAACCAATTAGTTCTCTGATTGCATCAAAGAAACTCATCATGGATCCGATACGTGAACGTATCCACGCAGCCCGAAAGCATGAAGATAGCGCATTCGCCGAACTCTTAGGCAAACCAGCAAACCTTGAAGCACTACAAGCGTTCGCTGAGAAACGAGACCCAGACTTCTCTAGTCTCGGTGAATAATATTCAAGAGTTGGGGTTTATTGCGCATCTGAAAACCAGACAGTTCCCAGTTATTTTGTAACTGGAATCTGAATGCGGTACCCAGACGGGTTGACCTTGTTCTACGTGAATGCTTTCACCTTTATTGTTTGTGATGTTGAAGTTATTTTGTGTTGAGATCAAAATTTCTGGACCATTTACAGCGGTCTCGAACTCTTCGTTTAGGTGAAGGCGGGTCAGCATGAATGGCGTAGGTGATTCATATGAATGATGAGATTCCGCTGGTTTCTGTATCTGAGGTTTATCAGAAACAAAAGAAGCGATGGATAAGAACTCTTGGGCGTTTACGTGTTTCGGAGTGAGTCCACACCGGATGACATTGTCACTATTGGAGGTTATTTCAACAACATTTCCGGAAAGGTAGGCATGCGTAACTCTAGGAGACACATATAGGAAATCTCCGGGTTCAAGGCTTACGAAATTCAGTAAAAGAAATAGAAGTAGACCCGGGTCATCTGAATACGTTTCAGAGAGGTTGGTGAAATATGTTAGTTCCTTTTCGTTTATAACAGTTCCACTCATGTCAGCGGAAACCACAGCAGACATAATTGAGCCCATCTGGTTTGGTTCAATTGAGAGTATCTTTTTAATAACTTTTTTAAGTCCTTGACTAGATGTTTCTTGTGAGAGGCTTTCCCCTATCACTGAAAGGTCTGGGTCTCCTATTGCGTCAATGATTGAATGAATTTCCCTTACTTTTCTGAAGCCGAATTTGAGATCTGTTTGTGTTAGGGCACACACGACTTCTTCCTTGCCTCGAGGCGATGAATAGAGTTGCGTCTCATTAATTCCTGACTGCGTAGATGTGAATCCTTCCTCAGCCTGTTGAGTATTTGGGTGGACTTGGATGGATAAGGGTTCTCGAATCGCGAGTATTTTCATGATGAAAGGTAATTCATTTTGAAAATTACTGGCTTGGGGTCCTAGCGTATTTTGTGGGTCTGTTGAAATGATGTCATCAAGTCCCTGATTAGTTTCTAACGTTTTGCTTGGTGATGTTGGGTGGGCTCCTATCCATAGTTCAGCTTCAGGTTGATCTCCTTTTGGTCGTCCTTGGAGTTCAGGGATGAATGCATAGTCCCCCCAGTGGTAATGCTGAATGTTTGAGGCGAGTAATTCCATGAATCTTACTTTCTCTCTACGTAGTCTCTGCAAAGTACTGCGCCAAGTTCGTCAAGGGATTGAACGATGGTGTTCAAGGAGCGTGAAATCATTAGGTTGACGACTTCTTCTCCTTCAAAGCGTTTTCGCCAGTCGGTAAAGATCCCTATGGCAGGTTTTTGTAGTGCTGCTGCGTATCCGAGTTCCCACGCTGTCCCATCATCGGTGGTGATTCCGTTGAGGTTTGCGACGACGAGATCTGATGTGCGGATTGCGTCACGATTGTTTTCAAAAATTGTTTGCACAGTTTCTGAAGTCTTTTCGGGGTTGTCGCGATGCGGTAGGAACGTGTTGAATCCTATTTCTGTGATTTTTTGTTCTATTTGTTCGATCCACCAGCGTTCTCCTTCATCAAAAAGGGGTCCGGCGACATAAACGGTTTTCGGATTCATACCTTTTATTATCTCGTGCATTCACATCTTTCCGGTTTTTATTGAGAAATGAATTGATTTACTCATGGCGTGTTGGGTAAGTAATGATTTGTAGGATGCATTTATGGACAAAAGCGACCACTTGGTATTCTGTGCGTTTCTTAGTGATAATTTTCCTTTGGTAGACGATCACCCAGATGTTGCTGGTTTGCTCAGAGATCCTTATATTCTTCAAAATTTAGGGGCTGCGATGGCAAGCCCTTTCCACGATGAGGGAATTACGAAAGTCATTGCTCCAGAAGCAAGGGGCCCCGTGCTGGGAGCTCTCGTAGCGACATGTTTGAAGGCAGGGTTAGTGCTTGTCCGTAAAGAAGGGAGAAATCATCCCGGAGCTGACAAAACTATTACATCGGAACAAACGTGGACTGGTGAAAGGATACGTTTTCTTACTCGATCATTTGATCTAGATGAGAGTGACCGAATTTTAGTTGTGGATGATTGGGCCACAACCGGTAATACGATTCGTGTAGCGAAGACATTTATTGATGAGAATGGAGCAACCTATATTGGTTCTTCAGTCATAGTAAATAAATCAGCTCCTGAAATACTTGAAGAGTTAAATATTGCGTGTTTGGTCAACTTTAACGACCTTGTTTAGCTGAAGTTGTTTCCTCGTGTAAGCGATTTCTTTTGCGAGTAGTTGTATGTTGCTACACCTATAAGATGTTTCAGCGCCGCTTTTCCAAACTCTTTGCTATCGGTTCCTGTAGGGCTGGAGAGCTCTACAAGATTATTTTCATCAATTTCTTTCACGTACTTGATGAGAATTGTTTTTTTGTGTGGGTGTCTGATCGCCACGATGTCGTCTTTGTGACATTCGGTTGCGGGCCGAATAAAGACGATATCTTTGGGTTCGAGTATGGGCGCCATGCTGGTGCCAGCGACTCGGAACAATTTACGTTTTCGTGACGCTAACGCTATGAGTTCTTTGAGAACCGTTGGGATCAACTTGCTTCGTAGTACGTGACTTCTCTGCTTTTGCTTTCCCAGAACATGTTATGGATTTTCTCGCATGAGGCCATGAGTTCATCGGCTGCTTCCACGGAGACATGTTGCTTTGTTTCTGAACAGGCTTTTGCTGCGTTCCAGAAAACTTCGTGAAGGTCGGGGTATGCCTCAAGATGTACTGGTTTGAAGTAGTCGGTCCATAGAACAAGTAGTTCGTGCTTGGCGAGTTCGGCTTGTTCTTCTTTAATAGCGACATATCTACCCACGGTGTTGAGGTATGAAGCTACGGCTTGTGTGTCACCTGGCTCTGGTGGGGTAAGGTCAAGTATTTTTTTGGTCATTGACCGTACAGCTTCAGCTGCGATTCGTGCTGATGCTGGGTCGTATACTCCGCACGGTCCGTCGCAGTGAGCTTCAGCTACGGGCAGTTCGTTGAGTCCGAATAGTTTTGAAAAGGTGTTTTCTTCCATGTGAAGATATCTCCTGGTGTTTGGTGTTGTCCTCAATGTATCAATAGCAGGGAGTAGAGTCCAACAAATGTGACCTGTTCAATTCAATTTTCCTACGAAATTATGATTTGACACTTGAGTTGTTCCTTGAAAGGTTCTTCTAATGAGTTTCGCGCTGTTGTTCTCAGCTTTTGGGTACGGGCTACGCCATGGTTTTGACTGGGACCACATCGCCGCACTGACGGATATTTCGTCTGTGGAGAAGAGCAAAAAACGTGCGTTCCTTCTATCGAGTTTCTACGCTTTGGGGCATGCTGCGGTTGTGATGGTTTTAGGGGTAGCCATCATTCTTGCTGATTTCACTGTGCCCAAGAGTGTGGATACAACGCTCATGTATTTCATTGGATTCTCACTTATAGCTCTTGGGGTTTGGGTTCTCACGGGCATTTTCTTTCAAGGAAGTAATTTCAGGTTGAAGAGTAGGTGGATGTTAATCCGTGATGGATTATTTAAGGGTGTGAAGAGAATCCAGCGAACACCAAGGGGGCGCAGTATCAGCCTTAAGCATTCACATGGTCATCACCACGACAGTGATGTCGAACTGCATGAGCACTCCCATGAGTCCGGATCTAGTAATGCAGAGCATCATCATGTGCACAAGCATGAGCTTTTCCTTGAACAGGAATCTCTGAGTAGTCCTACAGCTATCGGTGTTGGTGTGTTGCATGGTATTGGGGTTGAGACCCCTACCCAGATCGCTATTTTTGTTGCGACAACACAGGCAACGGGGAAAGCCGGTGGGTTGCTTATTCTTTTATTTTGGGTGGTTGGTCTTATTCTCGCGAACTCAGCGATAGCCCTGCTGTCTATTGGTGCGAATGATTGGCTTCGGACACATACAGTGTTTTATAGAGTCTTGGCAGCCATCATCGGCATTTTAAGCATAATCGTGGGGATTCTTGTCCTCATTGAGAAAGACGGGATATTACCCGCCTTCTAAACGCTCGATCACTTGTTGCGGTGTTGGTAATGAGCTTTGTGCCCCAGCGACAAGTGTTGTTGCAGCACCTACTCGCACGGCTTCTTGAACCGAGGCTATGAGGTCTTTACCTTGTGAGAGCCCACCTGCAAGCGCTGCACAGAATGCGTCGCCAGCACCTGTGGTGTCAACTGGATTAACAACGGGTGCTGGGACATGCATGACATCATTATTGGCAATAACAACTGCCCCATCAGCTCCAAGAGTTACGACAACGGAGGCGCATGGAAGGGTTTTAGCTGCTGAGATTGCCTTGTCCACGGAATCTATTGGACCTGTTCCAGCTAGGAGAGACAATTCAGTTTGATTAGGGACGAGCACATCAACGACGTCGAGAAGCTCAAGTGGAACTATTTCCTCTGGAGCAGGAGCAGGGTTCCACACAAAGGTTCCTGATGTGCTTCTACCAGTTGCTACCACTGTCTCTATCGGTATCTCAGATTGTGTGAGAACGACGGTTGCAGTGTCGAGAAATGGAATGTTCTCTAGATCTTCAGGTGTGAGTCGCGCGTTTGCTCCTGGGCTGACGACGATGGAATTATCGCCATCTGCTTGAACCGCAATCATGGCTATTCCTGAAGGCACGTCTTCTGTTTCAAACAAAAATGAAGTGTCGACATTATCTTCTTGTAAGCATTGTTTCAGGAATTTTCCGTTGTCGTCATCCCCAATGCGTCCGATAAACGCTGACGAATGCCCTAACCGTGATGTTGCTACTGCTTGGTTGGCGCCTTTCCCACCAGGTATCTGTGAGAGGTCTCCTCCCAAGACTGTTTGACCTACCAGAGGAATAGCGTCAACATTAACTACGAGATCAAGATTGCATGATCCTACTACTGCAACATCTATAGACATGGTCAGATTCTCCCACATGTGCCGTGAGTAGACCAATAGTGTTCCCGCATCATCCGTACACTCCAAGTAGCTTGCCTGTTAACCCTATTGCAGCGACAATCATGAAGATTCGTATTACCCGCTCCCCGCCTTTCACGGCTATGCGGGCTCCTACCCAACCACCAAGTGAAAGCCCGATCGTTAGGATGATCGCCGGCCACCACCTCACCTTTCCCTGAATAATAAACACAGGCAAAGCAGTCACTGTGACTGCGAGCGTGACGAGAACCTTCACAATATTTGCTTTCATAAGGGGTAAACCTGACCTAGTCAGGAATGCAAGCAGGACAAGTCCAACTCCCATTTGAATCGCACCAGCATATATTCCGATGAAAAGAAAGACGGTGAAGATAACCGTTTTTGAGTACTGGCTAGTTGGTTCAGCTGTTTTGGGTTCTCGTAGTGAAAGGAAAATGATTGGGAGCATCAAAATACCAAAAATCGTTTCAAAGGCGCGATCAGTGATCTGACTTATCGCTATAGAGCCGATTAAGGAGCCGATAACGACTGGAAGGAGGAACGGAACCGCTTCTTTATACGCAGTCACTCCTTGACGATGAAAAGACAGGATAGTTGTACCGTTCGAAACAAAGATTCCTAAACGGTTAGATCCGTTAGCAAAATTTCCAGGTACACCAGCGAGAACCAGTAATGGCACAGTTAGCGATGAGCCTCCACCGGCCATTGCATTTACTATTCCTGCAGCCCAGCCACCGCAAAAGAGCAATATTGCTTCCCACCAAACCATACATCTACCGTACCGTAGACATAGCTGTGATAGTTTTTAGGCTCTGTTTCCTCTTATAAGGTCGGTTGTGCCGTCCCATTCGTCAGCTGCTTTTTTCCATCCTGCAAAGACGTCTCTGATACCCGGATTGTCACCATGGAGTTCGAGGAAGCATCCGATTGCTTCGCGTGTGTCGACGTAGATGACGTTTGCGACTGACCAGAGTGATGATGCGACTGGGAAGCCTGCGGCCTCATATTTTTCGCCTTCTTTTTCGATGTCTTCGTCGGGGACGAGCATGCCGATGTGGTGGAAGCCTTCTTCGCCTGCTTGGAACATGTCTCTGTAGATTGATGGGCCTTCATCGTTTTGTTGAATGAACTGTACGTGGGTGTCGCCGTGATAGCCGAATCCGTAATCTAAGGGAACTGTCATTTCTTCGCCTCGGTATAGGTGCCGGTCGCCCCAGTGTCCTTTTGTTACGAAGAATGGCCCTGCTCCGGTGACTCTGTTCCATTTTTTACACGCTTCTTCGATGTCGTTGACAAACCATGCGTGTTGCACGATTGGGTATCTGATTAGTGGTTCCATGCTTCCTCCTGTGTGTATGTTGGCATCAGGTTGGATGATCTTCCAAAAGGGATATGAAGTTTCTTTGTGCGTGCGCCTATTGTGTAGGTATGGCACGTTCAACGTCACAATTTTTTGATGAAGTTTTGGGTGAGCGCGCTGGTGTGAAGAAAGAATTGGCGAATGTTCATGATCTTGCATGGGACGTGGTTGATAAAGAGTTGTTGAGTCTGTGTAAGTTACGTGTTGCGATGATTTTAGGGTGTGATGAGGAAGTAGAGTCTGCGAAACAATATCTTGATCCCTCTAAGGCTGACGCGATTGCTCAATGGTCTTCATCACATATTTTTACAGATGGGGAAAAGTCTTGTTTGCGTTTTTCTGAGGAGTTCATTATTGATGTTTCTTCTATTCCGGACGCTTCTGCTAGTGCTGTTCATGAATACCTTGGTGAGGAGGGGTTTGTGACGTTTGTGAATGCGTTATTGGTCGTGGAGCAACGTATCAGGTTATTGCTTGTCTGGAGCAAGCTCATTGGAAGCGCTGGTATATGATGCGAACGCAACGAGTTGAATCCTCATCTTTTAATGCTTTGTTTCGTGAGGCGCTGTCGCGGTGGCAAGAGGAAGTAGTCCAGTTGGATTTGGTTGATCCAGTTACTACTGAGATGGTTCGTTTGCGTTGCGCTGAGCACCATAATTGCCATACGTGACGTTCTCTGCGTCTAGCAGTTGCTAGAGAACATGGTTTAGATGAGGACACTGCCCAAAAAGCGTTACATAACGGGAACGGTATGGACCCACACCACGAGGCAGCTGTAGCCTTTGCTACTCACTTAATGACACAGCCAAACGCGATCACAGAAGAATTACTAGTGGAACTCAGGTCGTTCTTTAGTGACGATCAGTTGATTGAGTTGACGTTGGATGTGATGAAGTGGAATTATCAGAAAGTTTCCGTTTCGTTGGGAACTGATCGCGAAATACGTGAAGGCGAATTAAGCGAACTCCATTTTGATGAAAATGGAAAATGGTCGTTTAACTAAAACACTCGCCACTCTTCAGGTTTGCGCCCAAGTTGAATAAGTCGCTCAGTGACTTGAAGCGGTGGTTCAGGAGGTTTACCTTCTCGGACTTCCTGCAGATGTTCTCCGTCTTCAGCCCACACGTGACATGTGTTGATGTTCCCAGCGAGCATATTTTCACGGTTTTTATCCACTGCCCCAGGTGCGACACCGTCATCTCGTCTTTTGCGCACAGCCATGGACCAGGTTGCCTGCACCACGGCAGGAGCCATTGCTTGTAGTAACGCTGTTATATGTGTGCAGCCTCTCGGTCCGCCAAATAGTTCACGTACTTTGTGGGTGAAGCCTCTGGCAATACTTAACCCAACTAAATTGCTGTAGTGGTCAAGGATACGTGGACATGACGTATGTGGATGTGTTTCAAAACCAGCCTGCACAGACGTGATTTCAAGTTCGGGCACTTTTACTTTCATTTCGATCTGCATTTGGTGTATTTCGAGTTCCTCTGGGTCATCGAGGACATAGAGTCCTGGCGGTTTGGTATCCGATATCGCTCCTCGTACCAGCATTTCTGATTCATTCAATCTGTAGACGCGGGTTTCGTACCGACGGGTATGAATGATGTCTAAATCGTCGTCTGGTGGGAGTAATGAGGGGGCTGTGCTGTCATTTGTCATGATTTCAGTATGTCTGGCATTGCTGTGTTCGCAACGCATTTCGTGAATTGATGTGCAACTCGGTGGTTTCTGAGACAACATGAAGTCATGGTTACTGATTTATTTCACCTACAAGAGCATGTTGCTGTAGTGACTGGAGCGAGTAGAGGCATTGGTAAAGGTATCGCTATTGGTTTCGCGCAAGCGGGTGCGAAAGTTGTGATTGGGTCGCGCAGTGAAGAAGACCTTGCGATGGTTGTTGATGAAATTGAGGCGTTTGGTGGCGAGGCGGTGTATGTAGCTGGAAGCCTTTCAGAGCGGACAGGTATGCAACAGTTGGTTGATACTGCTGTGAGCGAATTTGGTGGGGTATCAACGGTTGTGAATAATGTTGGCGGGTCGATGCCTTCAGCTTTTATGGATACGACTGAGCGTGCGTTTAGTGATGCGTTGGAGTGGAATGTGAAAACAGCGTTTGATCTGATTCAGATTAGCGCTCCCCTGTTAGCTGAGTCTGGTAACGGTAGTATCATCAATATTGCGTCAGCTGCGGGACGGTTTCCTAGCAGGGGTTTCGCTGCGTATGGAACTGCGAAAGCTGCGATGATTCAACTCACAATTCATGCGTCTCTTGATCTGGCTCCTCGCGTTCGTGTCAATGCGATAGCGCCTGGTGCGATAAAGACATCGGCGCTTGACATTGTGCTTACGAATGATGAGATTCATGATGCAATGGTTTCGGGGACACCGATGCGGCGGTTAGGGGAAGTCGCTGACATTGCAGCGGCTGCACTGTATTTGGCTTCGCCCGCTGCGTCTTATGTGACCGGTCAGGTTCTTGGCGTTGATGGGGGAATACGATCATCAAACTTTGATATGGGGATTCCTGATATTTAAGAATTGATCATTACAGAGCGCCCTAACGTAAGCGCTCGGGCAGGGTCAATTACTTTGGGGCCATCACGTCGGACACTAAGATGAACGATTTCTCCTTTTCGAACACGGAGTTTACGCTCACCATCAAAGGCCAGCAAAACCTCTCCGTGTACCGCTACTGTTTCACCAAAAGGAAGTGTTGAAACTTGATGTATGCCGATACTGTCGTAATGGCCGGGCGCTGTTGGCGCCTTGATAACCATGTCATCTCTTCCACTGCCGATGGGAGCGAATCGGACAAGCAAAGCATGCTCATCTTCACCTGAAACTGGATGTAAAAGCCCTCCGACTGATGAAAATCCTATGGCGATAGGGTCAGCTTGTGTGAGTATTGCAAGAACCATTGTTTGGGGATCAAAAAGCTCTAATGATCCAACATAGGGGTCATCAACGGCGACAGCGTCAATGAGTGCAAGGTCAGTGTCTCCTTCATGATCTGCTACGTGAATCAACTTTGACGGATTTGATACGTCTTCAAGATCTACAGCTCCTGTAGAGACAAGACCCAGTGCGGTCCCAGCCACGGTTGGTTCGATAAACACGGGAAATGCGTTATTTGTTCCAGTTGAAATGGGAATAACAGGTATGTCCATCCACCCTTTCGTGACGGCTCTGTTCGTTCCATCGCCACCTAACACGGCTACGCATGGAACTCCTTTATCTTTCATCAGTCGTGCCGCTATTGTTGAGTCTTCTTCAGTAAAGGTCATTGAGTCATTGACATATACAACATTGATATCTCGTATCGTTTCGGTTGCTCTACGAACAATTTGCATCGGTTCATAGTTCGCGTGGAATATTGTCACTCCCGCAGCCATAGAACCCAGAACAATTCTTCGTACAATACTTACCTTGTCTTCTAATGTTGAGCGAGCGGCGGCCGCTACTGCTCTTCGAACATCTCCACCAGATCTGGGGTTCACAATGAGGCCTACAGTATTGTCCACCTCGTTG